>Ga0126334_10000606_pt1 | contig 10624 bp, 4 predicted proteins | sample InaspJWI49metaG_FD_94491 | JGI IMG/M metagenome (GOLD analysis project Ga0126334, IMG submission 94491) | Marine gutless worms symbiont microbial communities from Oahu, Hawaii - Inanidrilus sp. 2 OAHU.JWI-49 metaG | ecosystem: Host-associated > Annelida > Digestive system > Unclassified | place...
ATCAAGAAATATCAAACTGCTGTAGACCAGTTTTGACTTACTGACTGACAGACTGACGCCATCAGTGACTGACTGACTGCTGATCATGTACGGCATTTTGCCGCGACAGCTTTTCTTTGTTGCATACAGTTGTATACAGTGGGTCATGAGATTGTTTATATGGCCAATGTAAAGATATTTTTGTTAGTGAATTAAATAATGCTTATTTCTCCAGACATTTATTTTAAACCAGTGTTTGAGTGGCTAAGTCTTGCATTACAGTTTGCTTCACTTACTCCTTAAGAATGGCGATTTTTTGAACACAGATAGGTAGTGTAGCGACACGTTTAGGGTGTGGTGGGGTATTTGTATATGACTTTGTTACAAATCTCCTACTGAGTCTAACAGTAAAACAATTTTGAAAATCGGCCAATATTTGGTGAAGTTATGGGCAAGCGTTAGGTGTCTTGTTTTTTGACTCACGGTGTACATAAGTTTATAACAAAAAAAACGACCTCAGATGCAGCTCCTGCAGCGTCGACGACATCTATATAAACAAGTTGGCGGCGAAATGATATGCCCGTCACCCGTTTCGGCCACATGCCCCATCGATGCCGAAGCCACCTAGTGGGGCGACTGAAAACGCGGGAATGGAAAAAAGGACCAAATTTGCAAGGGGTAGAAAATGCAGGACTGCAAAAGGCAGAAAATCACGTGTTGGGAACATCATGTGTATGGGTAGCGAAGCGTAACATAATCAACGTAGTTCGCGGGTGCGTAAGAGTAGTGTTGAAAAGAATGTGTAGTACAAGTGAACAGATATCTGGGATTCTGGGCCATCTCCAAAGTAGCTTACGACTGTTGACAGTTAAGCCGATGTTAGCCATCTCAGCCGGGGAATTGCGATTCGACGCGAGAAGAAGCGCAAGTACATCTTCAACGACGCACGAATCAAGGCCTGTCTACGTCTGTTCGACGACAACGTCTTACGTCTACACCAGACTCGAATTTCTGAAAGCGGTGAGCCACAACATGGGAGCGCATAGGTGCGATCCGTATATACTGAAGCAACGGATTCACCTGACGATGACCAAGCAAGCAAGCAAGTCCTATCTGCAGTGCGGAGATCAACATATTTTTATTGACATTTTGCGTTAATTTCTACCAGCTCGCAGAACTGAGTGGTCCGTGATTAATGACTTTACGTAGCAGTTTCTTTGCTTGACTGCAGTTATCTTTTAATTTGTGATGTCATTTAAGACTTTGCATTCAGTTGTGTTAATCAACAGTTTCTTCGCTTGACTGAAGTGTTTTCTTATCTGTACATTATACATTTATACTAATCCATTTCGCGTTCCAGACGTTGGTCCTGCTTTTTCCACACCTGTGAAATTTGGTCCCGCGTTTTACATTTCCGCGTTTTTAGCGTCCCCACCTAGCTAATGCTTCTGAAAATAATCAGTGCGCATCGGTCGCGCCCCAACAAACGTTGCTGAAAGTGTGGTCATGCACCGCGCCGGCGACGGCTTCGTTGCCGCTTCGGCTACTTTCCATTCCAGCATAGATCTCCAATTAGTGTCGTATAGTAACTATATAGCACTAGAATGCACAGTTGTCTGTGTTAGGGGCACGGAACAGACAGACAGACGGACGGACGAATCGCAACATTGCCTAATGACCCCTACCGTAGGGCGAGGGCGAAAACAATGACTGAATATCCTGGAAGAAACTAGAAGTTAAGTGCTCTCGGGGAATTAAAACGGCGATCTACAGACTACAGGGATAAAGCCATGACTGAGCAAATGTTTACGTTAATTATATACGTTTCACTTTTTCATGCAGCACCCTGTATAGACCTCAGTGGACGAGGAGGAGTCTTCGCGCCGCCACGGACGAAAGTCAACCTTGCCCGGGTCTTCGTCGACGTCAGTAAACTGGTGCAGCTGCAGCGTCGTACGCTCAGAGGACTGGTACTCTAGAGGTCAGGCACCTCGCCCGGGTCCTCGTCGATTTCGACAGCGTCGTATCCTCAGAGGACTAATACTCGCGGGGCTAAGGGTCAGCGTCAACCTCGCCCGGGTCTTCGTCGACGTCGCCGGCCGGGTGGAGTTCCTCGACGTCGTGGCGGCGGTGGTGCGGTCCTTGCCCGGTGCCGCCGGCGGTCTCTCCGAGCACGATGCTGTACCTGACCGCGTCGTGCCCCGCCTCCGCCGCCTCCGCGTCGCTGAAGTCGATGAGCGTGACGTTGATGCGCTGCCACGGCGAGGCGCGCAGCAGCCAAGGGCACCCGGCCGACCCGGCGCCCGTGCGGTCCGTGATGGTGCTCGACAGGTACCCGCTGCCGCCGCCCACGTCGACCTCGAGCGCTCGATGTCCGGGACCGCCACGCGACGCGTCGAAACACGAGAAAGGACCTCTCACCGCCGGCCGAATCACTGGTACATGTGCAAACACCAGCCGTGAAATCAGTGTCGGTTTCGTACTAAACACTTGCATCACTGATTTTGGCATGGGGGCTTCTTTCGACCAGTTTTACACTGTGTTTTAAGGAAATTCAGGTATCTACAAAAATAAGGATACTTCCCTCAGGAACTTTTTCTAAACTCCGAAAAATTCGCCACGGCATATCGATCGTCGAACGTGCTATCAACTTAGCTCGAGAAAGGTGGTCGCTCCAAGCGTGATGAACTGGACCGTCTTCGGTCAACGAAGTTGACAATATCTCCAGCTCCGACGATCGACCACTTTAGTTTATCGCAGAGATCGTCAAGCTCTGTCTACAGCACGATTTTGTCGCGCAGTTCAAATAGCGACAGCTGATACTTCTCCATACAGTTGTGTAGCAACTGACAACATTTCAACTGACATAGCGCGTCTGCGATAGCTGCAGAGCTTCTCGTCCCAACAGCGAAATGAAACTACTGAGATCCTAGCAATAACATTCGACATGATGTTTTCTGGTACAACATAACTACGATGTCTTCCGCGCACAGACCTAATCGGACTGAATTCACTGTAATGCATTTGATAGAAGATCACAGTCAACTCGAGCCGGAAAGCCAACCGGACAACAGTAGGCAGACCTGGGACGCATTTGTAGCCGGCCTCGAGGTAAGCGGCGAAGTCGATGGGGCACGGCCTCATCTCTCGCAGGTGTCGGTCTGGAACGAGCAGGTGGCAGGCGTGGCGGCCGGAGCAGCGGGCCGCCAGGTAGGGCAGCACGTCGACCGAGCAGCCGACGGCGCCGTAGCTGCGGCTGGCGCAGCGGCCGGCCCTCATGCGGCCGTAGCGAGCCGCCGTGACGACGACCACCTCGTCTGAGCGACACGAGGCGTTGAATGTGTCCCACTGACAGAACTCGCCCAACACCACCACGCCGCCACCACCCATCTCTACGACGTGAAATCAACCGTTTTAAAGGCCCAGATAGCGCAATCGGTACGGTGTGTGCGTGTGTGCAGTGTTTTGTCTACACATTCCTCTTGAAGGGCTGTTTATACCTTCCCCGTGGTTCCATCTTCTACCTCACCACAGATGATTTTTGGACAAAAGCCAGTAAGTTTGTCTATGTGTCCGGACAATAATGTTTGGCTTCGATGACCTGTGACCTATGGTGCATATATCCTGCTATACTGGTTGATCGTGACAGTATCCAGTATCCCAGACGTCAACCAATTACGGGTCGACTTGCAACACACCCTAGCAACAGAGCGGTCAAGACAGATACGCATACTGATATGAGCACGTTTCTGTAATTAATTAACGCTCTGCAATATTACGTTATTTGTATGCGGAGCTGGTTTCGTCGTCGCCGTATAATACAGGCTGCGCACAAAGTACACAAACTGAGACTGTAATTTCTCGCATAAATAAATTATGATTTCGCCGCAGCAGAGGCCGATGCTTAATGGCGACGAGTTGCCGCTGTCCCATATATCACGCGCGCTGTTGCCGACGCATCTGATATAATCAGAGACGCCGACAACGCGACGAAAGTTAAAACAATCGTCTGATTAGCGCTGTGTAGTGTATTCCGGCGAAACGAAAAGCTGAACTAGCCGACCCGCGGCAATATATATACCGGGACACTGTCGTCGGCGACGAAATAAAATCGATGGATCGACTACGGCCCAATTTAAACGTAGAACAAGTGCCCTCCCCCGAACATCTACCCCCGAATTTAACCTCATAACCTGACCCCAAACCGTAACACACATCTTTATTTTACCAGAATTAGCAGCACATGAAAATACAAAAAGTAAAAAACAAACCAACTACAAAGCATAACCCTAAACTAACCCCACAAACCCTCAACCTAACGTTAATACCCTAAGCTTAGTAGCCTAGCCCTACTAACCATAACCATTACCCTATATCCTAACCCTATCCCTAAAACCCTAACCATAACCGGGGCGACAGATGTCGAAGATGGTAGTTTTGGGCGTTTGGGCGGGGTAATGAAAAGTGTGCTCGCACGAGCAGTGTAGGCGGGGTGCTCATCTCCCTTCCTTAGGCTGTGAGCCAGTAGGTGGATGAACCACTGAAGAATGTGACGCATGGCCAGTGCGACGCCACTACGCCAGACCTGCGGTTACCTTCCCAGCCGCAGGGCATCACCGCCACTTGACCGGTACCAAATTATACTGCTTGGTGACAGAGGCACATGTGTGTGAACAACTTGCCCAAGGTTGTTACCTGAAAGCGCGAGGCCGGGAGTCGAACTCGCGACCCTCGGAGTCGAAGCCAACGCCCTAACCATTACGCCACCAGGCCACACGTTTGGCGGGGTAGGTGATCGGGGGGTGAAGTGTCCGTACGCGCCACAGCTCGGTCATTCATTGACCCCCGGCACGGCGCTCCTCGGCGCGGCGCTGCCCGGCGCGGCGCGCTGCTCGCCCGCGCCTTTCCATCAAGCCGTCGCCCGCTGCTTCCAATTTTCTGCCGTCATCGACGACCAGGACCGCGCGCACGCACGCACGCACGCCGCGCGAGCTATATCCGCATAATTGGCGGGAAATTCGGCGCCATGGCGGTCTAATCTCCTTATCTCAGCGGCTCGCGGCCCGCCGCTCCGTCACGGCCGGCTCGAGTAGCCGCCGGCTCCCGTCGTACCTCGGCGGCACGACGAGGGCGTGACGCGTAGCTTCTCGGCCGCGTCTTCAATATCGCCTGAGCGACGGACCGTGAAATTGCCGATCGGCTCCGCATCTCTGTCGTCGTCGTCGTATCCCGGAACCAGCCCGAACTGATCCCACCGGAACTGAACGATGAAGCTAATACACACGCTCGGAGCAGTTAGCTCGGAAGACGCCAGTGTGATGAAAGAACACGTTGTGTTTGCACAGAAGTGAGCGCAGTGTTGAGCTGGATATTTAGAGATTTACTAATGGATATCGATTAACGTCACAGCTGCTAATGGAGCCGCTGAATTTGTGGCGGAATTCTCAGCAAGTTGTAGCAACTAATTGTTGCAGTACACTTGGCCAAGTCTGACGTTTACTGTTAGTGAAGTTATTCTTTTCTCTCGTTTGATTTATAACTAATATTTTGTTGATTTCCCTGCCTACAACGTACTGGTGAATAAAAGATTATCCAAACACAGACGATAAGCGTATGCAATTTGCTTTCTTAGCACTTCTGACAACTTTCGGACTGTTTACTGGTACTTCTGAATCTGAATTTATCCATTTGTACTTTTTAGTTTTTATCTTTTTCCTACTTTTTAGTTGTTGATTCCGTGCGGTAGATTAAGCTGACTTATGTCGGCTTTTGAGCGCACTTTAAAATAGCATCTCGTATTGTATCGTATCGTATCGTATCATATCTCTAGTTAAACATGCAACTCATGTTCTTGTGTAGACGAAAATCATTACACGTATATTCGTTTGTCGGTCATTTCACACTACTGTACAACTACTTCCGTATTTGCAGCTATTATGGCGTATATAGACCTAATCCGGCCGTACCTAATCCTAATCGCCAGCACGTTCAGACTTTGCACCTTGGATGTTTCACATCTAATAACGCAGATGAGTGCAAACCGGCGCGAGCACAGCTAAGTCGGAATAATAGAGCTGCTGGTGGTGGTGGTGGTGGCGGTGGTGCTGAAGCAGTTGTCATGGTGACGGTGTGACTGAGTGACGCGGCGGAGCGAGTAATCGAGATTAGGTCGTGAGTGAGTTGAGTTGAGTCGTCGCTTCATCGTGCATCATCCAGCTACTCGTAGTAAGCGCTGTTCGGGCATTTGCCTCCCGACACCTGCCGACCCCCCGAAAACTACCATCGCTACGGTTACAGTTTGGAATTATAGGGTTACTGTCTCTGGTTACAGTTGGAGTTAATACAGTTTGGGTTATGGTTAGGGATTACGGTTGAGGGTTAGGGGTTATTAAGGACAGAATCAGTGTTGTGGATTAGGGTTGGGTTTTGGACTTTCGGGTTACGGTTAGGATTTTGGGTTAGGTTAAGTTTACGGTTGGGGTCAGCCTCAGGTGAAGATGTCCGCGACGGTGATTTCCGGGGGAGAGGGGAAAGTCCTATATATTCATCCAGATCCCGCTCGTAGTATATGAGCGTACTCGCCGTTCCGATCTATCACTTCATCGCCGCAGTCAAACCCACCCGATCGCCGCTAGCTGCCGCTCTGTCGTGTTTAACTAACTGACCAGCAGACGTATGTAAGTAAGACAGACGAGCGAGCGAGATCCCTACGCCCGAATAGAAGTAATTCGAACTGTTCGCAGAATTGAAAATCGACGTTTTGAATGGGGCCGCCTATCAACAGGAAAATTGGCAACAAAGCCGTAGCCTGGCAGCGGTTGACGAAATGCGTCTGCTAAAGTGGATTATCTACTACTAGACATGTAAAAGGCAATCGTAGACATCAGACTTTGCCCCCGGCACGGCCCGTTGCTGCCCCTAGTGAGTCAGTTTAAGTGTACATTGCGGTATCAAATCCATGCTGCTCCCTGGCGAGTCATTTAAGCTTGCGGGATCAAGCTTGCACCCTACTTGCGTCGCCTGCGCTACAGGGCCCATTATGACAGCATTCACAAAACCGGAAGTACATTGTCGTCAGAAGAGACTCGAGCCACAGCTGCATCAGGTAGGCTGAGATAGCATCTGTAAAAAAATTCGTGAAGCTTGGACACGTAGTTTTGAGATATGCGAGCGGACAGACGTATGAACAGGCTGAAATACGCGCTGATCACAGTACTTTGCAGCCTTCCTAGAGCGACGTAATCAGGACCTTAAATTAGCAAATGGAAGTTCAAAATGACTTTAAAATGAAAGAAAGTAGGCAAGGTGATATAGCTGATGTGATAAAGAACAAGCACGCAGTCGACCGGCGACTGTCGACGGCCGACGGAGGCGGCGCTATAGGTCAGGTACGACGACATTCTATCTCGCGTAGGCTACGTACCACTAGTCTTTGCACAACGCCGTCGAACGCCCGCCGGTCATTGGCGAATGCGGACGAGACGCGTCGAGCAAACTGCGCTGGATCGGTCGGTCGATCATCAAACAAGCTGCTAACGACGTGTATCCTGGGGCGACGTCGCACGTCGGCGGCGCACTGACAACGGACCGACTGAGGTACGACAAACGGGCGTGCGACTGCGCGCCAGACTCGCGGCCAGACTCGTCGGCTGTAAGGGACGAACTGGTTACCGTCCGCGTTAGCGAAGAACGCAATAAATTCGGGTCGTGTCCGTCCGTCCGTCCGTTTGTTTTCACTCTAACTTATGAACCCATTGACATTCAACCTCGGTTTTTGCATGTGCACTGACCACAGCACGCCCGAGATTAAAAATCAAGCCATATTGTAGGACAAAGTTACGTTAGGGTTGGGCTTAGCAAGGATGGCAACGCGGTCGGTCTGACCTCGATCCTCGATCGAAGGCAGTTTTTCTAGTACGTGACTTTTAGTCGACGGCGAGCAACAGGTTTGGAGATTACTGACAGATTTGACGAGTGGAGTGTGTGTCAGGCCCTGAAGCATCAAGTTCTGACACCCAGCTTCCTCCGCTCGACTGTATCTGAGCTATGGTGGTTGTCTGGAGGTTAAAGGGGGAATATTATCATAAACGCTGTGTGCTGTATTGTGTACGACAGTTGTGAACAACGGTATGCCGGCAAATATGAGCATTCTTAAATCTGTATTCAGTTGGTTTACATTAAGTTTTTTTCGGTGTTTTTGTAACGGTTTAGTTGTATTTTTGTGTGTTTCGGTGTTAGTTTAGATCACTTTTGTTTTGTATTCTCCAAGTTAGTTTTGTTGAGTTTAGTTTTATCAGTACCGAGCCAAGAGATTGGTTAGGAAGAAAGTTTTCAAATTGACCTGTTTTGTGTCGAGTGCATGGGATGTAAAACTTTGCTCCACTTCCGTTTCCCGCTTCCACCCGTCTCCCGTTGCTTCTGATTCATTTCTTCCCACTCCTGTCACATCGTCGCCCAGTGCTAATTCACCACTATTATCAATCACAACTTCCTTTCTCCCTCAAGAGTGATGCCATGGACCCTTGACCATTACCGTTTCTTCTGAAACATGCCGGTTTCTGTTGTACGCCTTTCCCTTATCTTTCCTGTTTTCGGTTGAGTTCTGTAGATTCAAGATTGAGCTGGCCGGCTGTCTTTTACTTCTGCGATAACAGCGTCGTCGTTCGATGCCGCCAGGCTCCCGTTTCGCACCGCCCAGTTCCAAGTCGTCGCAGTCGAGAGATGGTGGGAAGCGACCAGACGGCGGGCGTGGAGCGAATGTTGACCAGAAGACATCGCGGTGGAGATGACGTACTGCGCGGCGGCGCTAACCACGACGACGACGTCGACACAGTGACGGCAGACGACATCGATTGTACGTAATTGTCGGTTGCGCGGCCCGCAATTGCGTTAGCAACAGTCTGCCCGTGTCCGCATCCAGCAGCAGCAGCAGCAGCAGCCGGAGGCGATCCACTCACTTCGACGGTAATTTCGTCCTTCCGCCGCTCGCGCCACCACCCGTCTCCTTGCCGTCAGGTAGACCTACTCGGTTCAGCAGGACGGCCCCGTACCGTATGTCAGCAACGACGTCGTTATGTCAACAGGAAACATGTCGTTTGCGTCGCCCTGGTATACAACACGCCTGACACATTTTTGTGTCGAATTTTTGCCGACCGTGTTAAACGATAAGGCAAAACGATCGACCAACTCTTCTGTGATTACAATCTAACTATTTTCACGAAAATCTACTCGTAACTTCTGTCCGTGTTTTGCTGACACGATTACTGGTTGCCAACAAACCAACTGAGCCTCTTGCTCTCAGCAGGACATGAAGTGAGTACAGGTCAATAATGCACTGCGTCTGGGAAGGTAGCCGTAGGTTAACGTCGAGCCGGCCACGCGTCACAGACTGTGGTATAGCCACCTACGGGCTCAATGGCCGTAGGAACGGAAATATGCACCCCACCTACACTCCTGTAAGGAGTACAGCACAGTTAGCTCTTTAGTCCACTTTTAGCGGCACGATGCAGACGGCATTGTAGAAGAATAAAAAGAAATAACAGCGAAAGAAAATCGTAAGCGAAAATGATTCGTATGACTATTTGCTCTTGCGTTTGACGTTTCTTTTCGACCGCACGCTTCTACCGCGACTTGCACATTTGTCAAATCGTCGCTACTGGACCGAGCTGATCTCGTCGTTCCAGTTTAACGCCTGGTTGGTTATTTACTCGCATTACCGCAGCGCTCGATCGCGCGGACAAGGCGTCTCAAACGCAAGCGACGATCGCTCCGATTAAATTTAATTCGGCGCGCGGCGAGGCGCGTTTTTACGGGAGCCGGCGCGCGGCCGAAGACAATCCGTCATGTAGATTGTTCATCAGCCGAGACGCCGGCCGGCGACACTATCGGATGACCCGGATGTTTTATACGCCACTCAGGGCGTCGACGACCCTCGCCGGCCGACACCGCGCAGTCTCGACGATTGTTCGACGAGATATCGACAGCGGCAATTGATTTTCTCATCGATATTCTACTCTCGCGCGTCGCCGGCCCGACCGCCCGTCGCGATTTATCGTCATCCGTCGGCGATAGTCCAGTGTCGCAGCGTCCGAACCGCGCGCGAGACGACCAGCGCCGGCGACGCGCCGAGACGCCGTGTTCATTCCCAGAAACACCGCTGTCCGCTGTTCGGCCGGATCATTGCGCCCGATGTTAATTCTTCGCCAATACTACGATGAAGATACACTGCGTCCATAAAGCCGAAACCACCCACCTTCGCTTTAAACAACGACTCAGTCAAAATCGGTCGGTTGTTAGGAATGTTGGTATGGAAAATATGAAGCAGTTTGACGTACGTTTTTATACAAGAAGTTGCCCGTTGCACTTTAAAAATGCCTCCACACGACCTTATCAAATTACAAAAGCCATTTTCAAAAATAAATCGGGCATTCGTAGTTGCAACGAACAAGTTCTCACAGCAGCACAATATACGTCGTAGGGTCAATTTTTATATCGGGGCATTGCGGCATTATGTTTTCTGGTTGTCCGTTCGTTGGTGCGTGCCCTGGCGGACGCATTCTCCTACCGGCTTGCGTCGACGTCTAGTTTACCGGTGAGAAATGGCTATCGTATTATGAACTTAATAATTATCTAGTGTAGGCCTATG
>Ga0126334_10000607_pt1 | contig 10622 bp, 5 predicted proteins | sample InaspJWI49metaG_FD_94491 | JGI IMG/M metagenome (GOLD analysis project Ga0126334, IMG submission 94491) | Marine gutless worms symbiont microbial communities from Oahu, Hawaii - Inanidrilus sp. 2 OAHU.JWI-49 metaG | ecosystem: Host-associated > Annelida > Digestive system > Unclassified | place...
AAGATCTTAGGAATTCTTAAGTTGTGGACTTACGACAAAGTTACGACAAACTTAGGAAAAACTTAGGAAGATCTTAGGAAGAACTTAGGAAAATCTTAAGAAGTTTTGAAAATCGGGCCCCTGGGCAGTAGGAAGCTCTCTTAGAAACTGATTCTGTGATGTGGACCTCCACTGTCTTTTTTGACATTGTATGTTATCTTTGTTGAATTAACATGTCTGACCAGTCCTCTGCTAGCACATGTGTTCTATCTGCTATGGTCCCTGGATAAGTCAATCTGAGGGAAACAGAGTGTACAAGTTGTGTTGGAAAGACATGCCTAATGTGAAGAAGCTGATAGCCAGTCAATAAGCAAACTGTTTTTTATGATTGAGTATGTGTATTATAGGCTTGTAGCATAGGTTTTTGAGCAGGTTGTTGTAACTTATTCTGCATTTAGAAGGAAGGGCTTCGTTTTGTTTTGAGTCAGTTGGTTTACTGATAATTTGCGTGATGATTTTAAAAACGAATCATTGTCATATAAATATAGAACAGTTTTATAGTTCTAAGTGATGATGTTGTTAATTAAAAAGCACATTAATTTTTATTGAAACTTTACAAACCAGTGTTTTGATAGTTGGTGTGGGTCATCACAGAAACAATGTAATTTAGAAAAGTTCTTTTTACCAACCATTAGTGATGTATAGCTTAGCAGACAGAGCCTTTTCCAATGACCTTCTTGAAAGTTTGCACACCTTTTTGGGTGTGATTTCTTGTGGATTTGTGCAGCAGGCAACCAGCACTATTAAAATAGTCTTTTTGCCTGAAAGTATCTTAACAAGATTTCAGTTGATGTTGATCATTGCACAGTCCTGTATTATCTGAGCCTCTGTTGTTTTAAAACATTATGAATCTTGCTAGATTACCGTTAACCAATAACTGCCATACACAAACACTTATTTTGGGAAATACTTGGATCTACTTTTTGTTACTCGTCTGCATTTTGTCTGCCTGGATATAAATTATAATAGACGTCATGTCAGAATAATGTCCTTGTGTCACGAAGATAGAAGCAAACTCCTTGCGGTAAAACTTAGAACAGTGCTATTAAAATGCCAAACACAGCATCAGACCAAGTGTGCATTATCATCGGCTGTCAGTTGTGGTTTTGCGTTTGGATATTAGCTGCATATTTCTGCTGATTGCTGATTTAAAATAGAGTAGGTGTTGCGTTAGCTGTTGTTGTACGTTGCGCCTATACTACGATATTTCGTTGGCGAGCATGTTGTGTGTTTGAACTGTTTAAAATGTTGAGTGAATTTATTTAATAAAGTGGCTCGCTGCGTTATCAAGTTTCTCCATTTAGTTTTTATGTTTAAAATGGATTATCTTCACGGAATGTCGTCTGAAAGAGTGAGTTTAAACTTAGTCTTTAAAGTTGCTAATATTTTGTATTGACATTACAAATTCTATACAGTAGACAACATTAAGATTCCTGTTTTAATCTGATACTGTAAACAGGATTAAAGGTGTACTTTTACCTGTATTCCTGTTAATACTGACCCATGCATGTAATTTATATGATGTCTTTATTTAATACAACAGATGGACCATTTTATGGTCACTGTATAGGCCAGCTTATGTGAACTGGCATTTCCAGTTACGAAATGGAGAATTTTGTTACAGCAAAGCTAAGGTTCATGCTGGTGGTGACTAGTGCATCTGAAGTAGGGAGAAAACATTAGTTTTCCTCAGCGGTGTTTCCTACATCGTCTCTGAGCAGAATGGGCCATGATAATAATGCTAATATTGTATAAAAGCTACTGTGCATAAATCGATGGGCATTGTTCAGAATTTCACTGAGCTGTACGTGAAAGGTTTGCTGTAATTATGAATGATAGATTTTGTTTCAGGTCTGTACGTGGTGATTGTGTATGGTTTGCAGAGCACAGGAACATGCCAGTTGATGATGCCATTACTCTAATTACACGAAGCTTTGACAAATACATGTTGGATCGGCGTGAACGAACGGAAGGGCATGGTGCGGGCGCTGGCCGTGCTCCCCCACCTGCTTCCCAGGAAGGACAGAGTTTTCTCCCGGCCACACCACGGATTCAGCAGTTGCTGGATCTGCTAGCTGACCGTCGCCACCTTACTGCTGCTGAGCTTACGCTGGTCATTGATTATCTCGTGGAGCGTCGCCACCAGCTGGAGCCTTCTCGTGGCATTTCAGCACGCCCTGGTTGGTTGAAAGTTTGTATTTTTGGACCGTGTCACATGTACAGAGTGCAAAGATGTGGCCTGTTGTTACAGATGTTCCGTGGTCTGTGTGTGTTAGTGTGTGTGTATGTCTGTCTGTCGGTCTGTCCGTTGGTCACAGCCATTAGCTGTGCTAAAACTGCTGAACCAGTCGAGATGCATGTATTAGGTGGGGCCCAGATACTCACAAGGGGAAGGGGCAATGTTTTTGTGGGGAGGGCATCTCCCATCCCATTGTTAAGTGTGGGGCATATCGGGCATGAGCCAAAGTTACTCGGTAGGTGGCAGCAGTGATGTTGCCATTCGCTGTCAGTACTGCAGCAACTTCTTTACATTGAAAAAACTACCGTTATTTTCTTATTTACCTGTTACTTTCTTTTCCCGATTAATTTCTTTTCAGAATGAGTGAGAACGTGAAATGCTTATCAACAGTTTTTCTATGGTGACACCCTTTAGTAATGTTTTTCCAGCACTAAATTTATTGCATATTTCTACATCAATTGACTTCAGTTATTTATTATGTAACAGTTTTGAAACAGTGACTGTCGGCTACATGTCTGTACTAGAGCAGTTGCTGCAGTCACTGAGGCATTTTCTTTTCACTTGAAACCTTTAGTTCATAATGTCATCCCTTGCTATTTTCGATGCAGAGAGGTAGCTAGGTGGAGCATACGCTCAGAAGCAGTCCATTGACATAGATATTTTGTTCATTTTGATCTACTGCCAGTTTTTCGTATAGACACCTGTTTAGGGCACACTGTTGATTAGATAACTGGCTGACGCTAAGAACCCAAACAACTTATAGAAATTCTGCTGACACTAGCACCTTAACTGTAAAGATAGTTAAATGAAAAACTGCAACTGTTGGTAGTGGTAATTGTAGTAGTAATGTTGTTTGTATTTTGTGATATGAGATTTAGTATATGTTTAACAATGACAGATGGGTCTGGCGATACAGAGTCAAGACGACCAGCACTTCCGACAAGTGGAAGAATGATGGATGTTGATGAAAGGCGTGCTCCAATCTCCCAGCCAGCTGCTGTTGCACCAAGAAGAGATGAATTGCCCAGTTCAGCGAGTTCTGCTAACCCGTCTCTCTCAAATGTTATTAATTTAGACAACCCAAGTATTAAGCAGGCTCTTGACCAGCTCATTTCTAGTGGACCAAACATTTTGAAGAACATTTCTGACACACTGGCTCAGAAGTCATCCTCGACAAAATACATTGATCCCAATAATCATCGCTAAACTTTTATGGTAGAAAGTCGGGTTTCCGAAAATTTATGCTTGGTTCAATAGTAATTCATTAATTGACTGAATGTTGAGAAGAGGCTGCAGATGCCGATGTGCATCTGCTTTTAAGGACTCACGTGACTTGCATATTTGCTGCTAAATGCATTGAGTGTTATACAGTAGTACATTACCACTGTGAGTATGGTTACATTATTTATTATTGTTCTATTCATTGGGCTTTGCTGTGTGAAAGGTGGCATAAATTGGGCCACATCCCTTCCCTCAGACCTCAGGAGTTGGCAGACCAAAACAGAATGAGACCCAGTGTGATGTTCAAGCGAGTGAGTTTTTATGACTAAACGTAATAACATTTATTACTCCGCCCCCGATATGGGAGTGCAGAATATTGTGATGAGCGTGTCTGTCTGTCTGTCTGTGTGTGTGTGTGTGTGTGTTTGTCTGTCTGTCTGTGATTATGTCTCTGGAACTACGCATCTGATCTTCACCAAATTTTTTGTGCATGTTACCTGTGGCTGTGGCTTGGTCCTCTGACAGCATAGTGATAATGTTACGTATTTCCGGTTTTGTAAATAATGTCATAGTTGCACATAAGCTATTTGGCTGCTCGACGTCGCTGCCAGGTGAGGCAGTGAGGTTCACACGTACGCAGCCTTGAGCTTGGCACGTAGGAATACCCGTTGCAGGCACTGGACGCTTGGAACTACTTGCAGTCAGGGCCTACTAGGCCGAGGTGGGCATGTTGAATATTTATTGACATCATGCTTGCAGGTTATGTGATGTCCTTGCGACAAGAAAATGATGTGCTTAAAGTAACCCCACAGGGGGCGGAGTCTGCGGTCTGTGACTGCCTTGTTTGAATATTGGGTTACATGGTTTTTGTTACCGGGTATTTTGGGGGTTGCAATCTTCAAATTCCTCTCACAATAGTGTACCGCCTACTAAGCAAGTTGCATATTATCGATGGGCGGATGTGACTGTAAGTATTCTGTACGCTTCATTTGCTGTGCATAGACGTGTACTATAATGTTGACATCAGGTTAATGACACTGGAGGTCGGCAGTCAAAACTCGTTTGCTCACGATAAGCTTCACGATCTGTTATTACTGCAATTAGGGGTGTACAAAACACTGGTACACTGGTAAGTATATCGCTTCCAGTAGGGATAGCATGTCTGTATGCCTGCTCGTTTATCTTGAAAACTGTTTCAAACTTTACTAAATGTTTTATACTTGTTGCCGTGGTTCAGTACGTGCCACAGATTAAATCCACCCAGTTTTGTTTCTTATTTGTGTGGTCTCATACGGCGGTTTTTACAGAATTTTAACACATTTCCAAAAATGACCACTTTGCTATATTATAATATTATGCGTACTTTATCCCCGTACGTTAAACATGAATCAGGTGAAACATAATTTTTGAGAAACCAGCAATGGCGTGGTTACTGGTTAGCATTACGTGCGAATCGTATATTAATGTTAAGATGAACGCTTAATTTATGAACGATCGGTAAGTCGTCGGGTGGCAGTGCTGCTGTTGTGGGCTTTTTTTATTCCACGACGCTGTGCTAGCTCAGTGTGTTTATCACACGTTCTACTAAAATGACTCGACGTAGGATCATGCTAACAGTGGCCAGCGACTTTAGTTTTCAGACGCCATATACCACTGTAATCATCCCCTGCGGGGTCGCAAAAATACAGGTAGGATAGGATAAAAAGGCCGACTTTCGACAAATAACTGGCTAGGTCTCGCAAACGTATAAGATAGACCGAGACGCATTATAGTTTCTGTTGAAGTACAATAGTAAATTGTGCATTCTATCAAATGGTGATCGACATTGCCAGTGACCTTGAGTGACCCTTAACGTAACTGACCCAGAGTCCCAAACCGCCTCATTTTCTACATTTTGTACCGCCTTTCATGTCTTCGTAACGGTAACTTTAGTTAGGAAGAAAGATCCACCGAATGACGCGCAGTGAAATCGTCACCATCTACACATCACTGATTTTTATCATGGATTTTGATTTTCATTCCGCTCTCGTTTTCGAAGCAGGGGGACAGCGGAAGTGAAGTTTTTGGGAAACTCAGGCAGAAAACTTGTTTAATGTCCAAACGTAGAAAATAGTTTTTAACGATTTAAAGTGATTTTTTGTCTTTATTGGTGTGGTACACTAGTTCTATATTACTATTATTATTCAGATTTATTTTTTTACTGCTTTCATGTCGGTATCAAGTGTGCGTTCGAAAATCGAAAGTTCTTCCGGTGACGGTGCCTAACTCGAATTCGAGCAGTATCGCACCAGTTGTGGATTAGATGACCGTAATCAGAATGGCATTTAGCGTGAGAAGAGATTAGTATGGCTTTCTGATGGACGTATGTAATTTCACGCTCGACTGAAAGCTTCTAATCCACGATAATGAGAGACCGCACAGCAGCGGTTCTGCGTATAACCAGGCTCGCTTGGCACTGTTCTGTTCGTCTGAATGTGTAGACCTGATGTGTTTACTGCAGAATGCATCACTGTAGACTTTGTACTTTGTATATGAGGTAAAGGCTTGCTTGGATGCTATCGATGCACACTTTTTCTACACTCTATCTCTGAAACCAACACTGAACTAAGGCTCGTTGTAAAGTAACTGAATGTCCTGTTTAATGTGATTTGACACACACCAAAATACTTGGTAGAGGTCAATACAATTAATACTTGCAACAGTTAACTGGACAGTACTGGATTAATCAAAGCACTTCTTATGACATTAACTGCCAATTAACTGGAACTGGAGGGCGGTGTACCAGTTTGTATGTGATGTCGTTTGAGATATGGGCAGAGAGGAAACCTGCACCTGTTTTGTTTAGTCACCTGCTTAGACTTACCTGTGGTAGCCATATTCATTTCTTTCGTCTTTGACTGTACTGATGTTTCCTATCTTTACCTATATATAGAAGTTTAAAAAAGTAAATAAATGCAGTATAGCAGTTTGCCTTTGGTAAGCAACCCGGCCTTGTTGCTACAGGAACTCATATGCCATATGGGATCTCACAGTTTTACCTGCCACCCAGCAGAGGTGACATTTCCACCCTTACCCCAGATGAAGCTGGTCGTCAATTTAGCAACCCCAAAGGGATGCAAGGCTGAATTGACGTAGGTACTGCAGTAAGGTGCAGCCCATGCCCAAGGCTGCATATTGCAGTAGCCATCACGATAAACACGACCATCCATGGTGAGATTGGAACCTGGGTCCTCTTACACCGCAGGGGGACATGCTATCACCAGACCACTGCAATATGCTGTTTACTGCTGTGTGCATGTTTTTTACACTGATATGAGAATACATTTTGATTTAGAATGTACCTAATATTTTTTTGAGTGGAACTAATATCACTGCTTTGTTTAATGGCCATTTTCGAGATTAATTCTGGTCAGCCATTCCATTCTTGATTTCTCTTCTCATGACTAATTTTGGAAGAGAACATCTGATGATTATGGGAATGGGGTGTTATTTGACAGATGTCCTTTCCGCCACCTAGTCATCAGTGTCAAAACACTGAAGGTAACAGTGGCCTGATTCACAACTGGCTCCTGTCAAAAAGGGCATTCTTCTCTGTTACTAGTACCATATGATGCCAATATTATAGCACTCTTTGACAGAAATTAGAGCAAAAAAAAACTAGTTTTTGATGCCAGCCTTTTCCTCCCACATTTCAGTCAGAAACTGAGAAAGAAATGCACGTCATAAAACTGTACCTGAGATAGATCTTACGGGTGTTGGTTTTCTGCATAAGTAAATTTTGTCATCACTGAATTAGAGTGTTGCACTCTGGCCATTTTTTGTCTAGTTGTCATCGTGCTTGACACATGTTTTCTCTGTTAAAGTTTTAAAAATTTTATTAACATTGATTGAAAAGTTTATTTGTTAAAATATTTTTGGTGCATTATTACCATAAAATAAACTACTACTTCAAGACACAGTATAACCTAAATTATATTTGAAAATGCTGTTTGCTATATTTCCATCTGCCAGTCAACTATACAACTACAACCATTTAACGGCCTTTGCCAGGACAACCTGGGTAAGCCGGTACCAGAAAGGTAAAACCAATCTGGATTTTACTGAAGCAAGAGACAGTGAATGGCAGTGGCATCAGCTGAGCCATATGCAAGTCTGCACCTGGCTCCAGACAGATAACCACGCCAGTACTTCACCACTCTGTTTTTTACAGGCCGGATGCCCTTCCTGCCGCCCAACCAACAGCGTCAAAGCACTGAAGGCACTGCCAGTCAACTATAATACTTGCCAAATATACTCTGTAGTCTGTAATTGTTTTTATCTAGGTCTGGATTGTTTTAGTTCAGTGTAACAAAAAACCAGTGTGTGACTTGAGTTATGTGCTCTTACAGGCATGTATGAGACAATGCTAACTTGTCACGTATGCATTCATATTGTACTTGCTACCTCCATTGCATTCTTACTACACCAGTATTGGACGTTGTGGCATTCATCGAAGACATCCACTTTATTGCATCAGCCAGATGGAACAGTCCCTCAGCATTCATTGTTCTCTCATCATCAGAAATCATACGTCAGTGAACAAGTCAGCAAGTTACCGATTGAATCTTCTGTATGGTGCCTTGGCAGTCATCATACCAATCGTATGTGTTATTTCCATAATCTTTGCTATTTGCCTCAAGTTGATGAATTTGTATTTTTACATGGAAATCGTAGTGCATACATTGGCACTCCTGAGAATCGGTACGACCCAGCTTTGCTGGATTTGTCGTCAGTGAAAGATCATAATACTCAGTATTTCAACTTCATGGATGCTGATGCAGCTAGAATGCTATCACTTTTTAATCATGCTGTGGTTATTGAACAGACAAGTTTGATATTTCGGCGATTTCATCCAGACAACTTAATGCATGTATTACATGATGATGCAATACCACTGTTTCATACCATTTCTACATTACCATTTGCACAGAGCACTAGATTGAACAGTCTTTTACCTTTTGACTTGCAGCTTGTCTTCATGGAAGGGTGGGATCCAGGACCTTTTGAAGACATTTATGACATGTTTTCCAGTGTTAAGCCTTTGTATAAAAATAATATGCTTTCTGCAGACTATCCAACCTGCTTTCTTGAAGCTTATGTAGGAATATCCAAATACACAACATGGTATCAGTATGGATTTGTTGAGCCCCAGGGACCAATTCACGATATTAGGGTTACTGCTGATGATATTCACCGTTTCTGTCATTTCCTAGGCATGCAGCTAAATATCACGGAGGTGCCTTCCAGTGGAGATCGTATAATAGTGTTGCTATCCAGGAGGTATAATCGTTTGATTTTAAATGAAGTCGACTTAACTTTTGCACTTGCACAGACTTTTCATCAGAAGGTGGTCACTGTAGCCATGGAGACTCATTCACTTAAAGATATGGTATATCTGGTGTCAAAATCTAGCATTTTGCTTGGAATGCATGGATCACTGTTAGCATTGGCTATGTTTCTACCTCAGGGTTCGGTACTTGTGGAATTGTTTCCTTATGCCATAAATCCAGATCATTACACACCATACAGAACATTAGCCAACTTGTGGGGAATGGACATGAACTATCTGGCTTGGCGGAATGTGGACATTACAAAGACTGTACCACATCCAGAGAGATCATGGGATGAAGGTGGAATTGTACATCTGCCTGAAGAAGAGCAACAGAAGATAATGTCCAGTAATGAAGTACCTTTACATCTCTGCTGCCGAAATGCAGAATGGCTGTATCGTATCTATCAAGATACAGTTGTTGATGTTGATGATATTATTTCACTGTTGCAGAATAATAATGTAAACAGTTTAGATAAGCATTTTATTGACGAGAGTCAGGGCAGTAGTAAACAATTGTCTCCCTCATATGTGAGGAACGTCACATGTATTGCAGACAGTCTTGTTCAAGGTCTGCCATCACTGCAGTTATCTTGGAAGCCACCTGCAAATATAAGATTTATAAATTTTCTGGAAGTGAAGTATGAAGTGTGGATACAGGAAGTAGGAGAAGATGACTATACTGCCTGGATGTTGACTCAGTATCAGTATACGTTTACGGCTGGCATTCAGCCTGATACTAGTTATAGTGTTTGGATTCGCTGCATTGTAGATGGTGTTGTTGGCCCTTTTAATACCAACCATGTGTCTTGTTCTACCTAAGTCACCTTAGGTGGAAGCATACCAGGGGTAAATGTTTATTTCTAGTAAAACTTGACTAATGATCCATAACTCTTTAGATTTTCTTGTATGTAGTATCATGCATATGCCCAGTGTGTCATACTGTCATTGCAGAAAACTACTGAGCCCATGTTTTATAATTATTGATGCTGTCCACATAGTATGAGGAGCAGGGTCTGTGTAATGGTCGGGTGTCTGTCCGTCCGTCCAGTCCATCTCTCTGTCTGTTCCATTAGTCAACAGCAGCAGCTGCTGCAGATATCGATCGATAGCTGGTACACTGCGCAGATTCTCAGCAGCAAAGTGCAGTAGCATCGTGTTGAGAGCCGAGGGACAAGGCTTAACACAGACTCGTTTACAATACAGTGTGTCTGGAACTGAGAGTTACTGTGTATGGATGACCTGATCTTAGTGTGTGAAATAGAAGCAAGTCGTTTGTAGAATGTATACTCAGTATGTTAACTAAAGATCTAAAAATGAACTCGGGAAACGAAAATAATATTAAAGCAATTGTAAAGAGCTTTGGCCTTTTCCAAGAGATGCAGAAGGTATGGAACTAATTGGAAAGGAAAATCAAGGGGGCAACCATCTAGCCTAGGTTGACTTGCAAAATGGTTAGTAAAACTGCCTGTACCAGTATGTATACAGACTAGATTAATGAGAGAATATGACTTTATATTTTTATTCTTGATAGTATTTTTATAGAGCAGCTTTTATTGTGCTTGTTTGTCATTTGCTTAATGTATTCTTGCTTACATTACCAGCTGTGTGTGTATTTTTTGTGTAAAAAAATTTCTGTTTATAGTCAGGTGAAATACACTGTGTCTCAAAAAAAACAAGACACTAAACTCTTGCCCATAACTTCCCCAAATGTTAACCGATTTTCAAAATTCTTTCACTGGCAGACTCATTGGT
>Ga0126334_10000608_pt1 | contig 10614 bp, 10 predicted proteins | sample InaspJWI49metaG_FD_94491 | JGI IMG/M metagenome (GOLD analysis project Ga0126334, IMG submission 94491) | Marine gutless worms symbiont microbial communities from Oahu, Hawaii - Inanidrilus sp. 2 OAHU.JWI-49 metaG | ecosystem: Host-associated > Annelida > Digestive system > Unclassified...
TCATTATATTCCTGGTTGCACTGATATTTATCGTCTGGGGCTGGCCGCTGGTAAAATTCGGATTGCTGCAGGAATCGGAGATGGCAGAACTGCCGATGGTATTTATTTACGGGGCCTGGCCGGTAGCCGGGATAACATGGTTGGTCTTTCTGGGGGAAAAACTGGTCGACAACATCAAATTATGGCGGGGTGAAATCTGATGACACCTTGGGAAGTTTCGGCAATTCTATTTCCGATATTTGGGATTCTGGTGCTTTTGAGAGTTCCGGTGGCGTTTGCGCTGGGTCTGGCCTGTGTTCCGGTGTTCATGCTGGACCCGCGCCTGACACCGTTCCTGCTGATGAACGAGATGTTCAAGTCTTACAATGCCTTCGTGCTGCTGGCCGTTCCTTTTTTCCTCATGGCGGCCAACATTATGAACTCGGCAGGGATCACCGACCGCCTGGTTCGTCTTTCCCAGGCGCTTGTAGGACACCTTCCGGGCGGCTTGGGCCATATCAATGTGGTTGTGAGCATGCTGTTTGCGGGGATATCGGGTTCCTCGACCGCCGACGCTGCCGGTATCGGCTCATTGCTCATTCCCCAAATGAAAAAACAGGGTTTTTCAACGAGTTTTACGGTTTCGGTAACAGCGTGTTCATCGGTGATGGGAGTCATCATCCCGCCAAGCATTTTAATGGTGGTCTGGGGCGGTCTCATGACGGTGTCCATCGGCGGATTGTTCCTGGCCGGAGTCATTCCGGGTATGCTGGTGGCGGCCTCGCAGATGATTACGGTCTATATTTACGCAAAAATATATAACTATCCCATCTACTCACGTTCGACGTTCAAGGCAGCCGCACTGGCCATTGTCCAGGCGATTTTACCGTTGATGACGCCGATGATCATCGTCGGCGGTATTGTCGTCGGATTGTTTACACCCACCGAAGCCTCGGCCATAGCGGTGTTTTACTCGCTCATCCTGGGGTTGGTGATATACCACTCCATAAAAATAAAAGATGTTCCGAAGGTGCTTTACGAATCGGCTCGGTTTGCGGCGATCTCCCTTTTCTGTGTCGGAACGGCATCGGCCTTCGGCTGGCTGCTTGCCTATTACAAAGTCCCGCTGGCGCTGGTGGCCTTCCTGAAGCAGTTCGGCGTCGGCCCCATTAGCACCGGACTTATCGTTGCTGGTGCATTCCTTTTCATCGGTATGTTCATCGACGCCATTCCGGCGATCATCATTCTGGGTACCGTACTCTGGCCGGTGGCCGAATTCGCAGGGCTTCATCCCATCCATTTCGCCATCATCGGCGTCATCTCGCTGGCCTTCGGTCTGGTGACACCGCCTTATGGGCTGTGTCTTTTGATAGCCTGTGCCATCGGTGATATAAAGCTGATAAACGCGCTTAAGGATGTCGCCATCATCTTGCTGCCCATGCTGGGTGTACTCCTGCTCGTCATCCTTTTTCCCGATATCATTATGTTTCTGCCGCGGCTCTTTTTGCCTAAATTCGTCTGAGCGATTTTATAAAAAATGAATCGGGCTTGGACACGTGTTGCCTTGCGAGCTGAATTTTCGTACTTATTCATTAGGTTAATTTTCACCGCCCATTCGCTGCGCTCATTCGAGCCGCAAAGTTCACAAAGAATATTTTTTATTCATTTTTGCTGAGCCCCGCTAAAAAGCAGCGAGATGCAAACAAGTGTGAAAAGGAATAAACTCAAGCCCTGACGGGCAGAATTATAATGTACTTAAACTGCCGAAGGCATGATGGTTTTCATTTGCCGGCGTCTCAGCGGCAAATGAAAAAGAAAATTAACTCTGCGCTCTCGGCGACTCTGCGGTGAATAAATTGTCATAGGGCCAGTGGAACACTAAGGTGTGTCCCCTGAATAATTACGAAATTTATCCCATCGAAATACATTATTGGAGTCGCAGGTAAAATGACACAGATTAGCAAAGTAAAAGCGTATCCGAGTTCCTTTCCTCTGGCAGCCGATGCCACCGTGACACTGGGGATTGGTCGCACTGTCAAACGCGATGCGGTAATCATCAAGGTATCCACCGAAGATGGCCTGATAGGTTTTGGTGAATCCCACCACGGTCGCTGTCCCGGTGCAGTGGCCCATCTGGTAAACACGACCCTGCGTCAGCTTGTAGTTGGCATGGATGCCTTCGATGTAGTCGGCGCCTGGAATCGCATTTACAGGATGCAGCTCTCCAGTCATGGTATGGGAACGGCGGCCGTGATTGCAATGAGTGGTATCGACATGGCCTTATGGGACATACGCGGCAAGGCGGTCGGTTGGCCGTTGTATCGTCTTTTCGGCGGTTCATCTCGACCAATTCCGGCCTACGCCGGCGGGGTGTCGCTCGGATACCAGGAACCCGGCATGTTGGTCGATGAGGTAAGTGCACTGGTGGACACCGGTTATCGGGCCATAAAGCTGCGGGTCGGTGATTCGCCGGTTCGTGATCTCGAGCGTATCACGGCGGTTCGCAAAACCTTTGGTGAGGATTTAACCATACTGGTCGATGCAAACACCGGATATTCGATCGATGATACCCGAGAACTGATCCCGGAATTCGAATCTTACAATGTGGGCTGGCTGGAAGAGCCGTTTCCGAATCATGACCGACGCAGCTATGCGCTGGCTGCTACTTATGGCACATTGCCGCTGGCAGCCGGAGAAAACTGCTACACACGTTTCGAATTTTCGAGTTTGATTGAAGACGGCGTGATACAGATTCTCCAGCCCGATCTTTCCAAGACTGGCGGTCCCACCGAAGCGCTGCGCATCGCCGCGATGGCCTCGGCACATAAAACTGCCCATCCATCCGCATACTTCGATCACAGGGTTGAATATGGCGGCAACGATTCACTTCCTGGCCGCAATCGATAACGGTGGTTATTTTGAGGCGGATGTGTCGAAGAATAATTTGTTTCGGGATGAGCTGGTCAGTGAGCCGTATGCGCTTGACCCTGAAGGGTGCGTATTTCCACTTGACAAACCGGGCATCGGCCTTGAGATCGATGAAGAGTTCCTCAAAAAATATCCTGTAATTGAAGGTCCGGCATACGTTTAGCTAGTAAATATGGATAGCCGGGTTAAATTAGCAATTTTGCAACAGACTACCTCCTAACCTGTGCGAGCCGAAATTGAAGATTGAAGAATGCCAATTGAAGATTTGCGGTTGTCGCGTCGCTCCATTCTTTTTAGTATAGATCGTTCGCCCCAGTCATTCGACCTCGACGGGAGGAATTTCTTAAATATTCAATCATTCCATGATAACGAAAATAGCCCGATAGAATCTTATTGCCACAAAATGTCGTAGATCCGCCTCTGGAAGACACAATCCCGCTTTCAGCGGCACTAAGCGCCTTGGGGCGCCTAAAAAATATGCTCAATTGAATTGCAGGCCTGACTTATAGGAAATCAAGAGTTTGCTTTTTTATTCGATTCGGGTTATAGCTACAAAAAAAGGGACATTGGCAAACGCCATGTCCCTTTATCGACCCGGACAATTTTGTCCGGCAACTTTCGAGTTTTAGTTTTGCAGGTTGGCTGAGATTGTCCTCAAATATTCAATAATATTCCTGGATCTAAGTTGCTAACATCCTTTATCTCACTATAGTGTTACTTCTGATTCCGTCTCTTTACCGCAGCCTGCAACAGGCTCACCATGACGTGTTCAGGGCCTATATTGTCAAAGGCATTTGAGCCGGAAAGGGATAGCCTTTTTAAATTTCGCCAAACGGCGGAATTTACAAAGGAGGGATTTATCAGAGTGTAGGTGAAGGGAACAATAAAAATATTCCCCCTTGATCTCCCGTAAATTGATGCGGGGAGGTTTACAGTCGGAAATTAATGACCTCCTGATGGATGAAAAAATCTCTGAGCTCGCCAAAAGCATTTGGAAATATTTGTGCTGCGTCTCTTTCCAGCAAGTTCAATGCGGCTTTCACCTCGCCTTTCTCAGCCTGGGTAAGTTCTGCTAATTCCAAGGTCGCAGGCGGTGCTTCGCGGTAAACGCGCACCTTATCACGCAAGGTGTCCATGTCGACTTTTATTCCGGGGCAGGTCTTGGTATTCACATATTCTCTTCGCAAAATCCCTTTGGACACCAGTGAATTGAGTTCACGATGCCCAATCACACGGTCCTCGGTTATGCATAATTCTTGTTTATGCCCTATTTACAGGTTTGCTTTTCGGATTGTCATACCACTTAAAATAAAGTTCGGTGCCCTTGCGGCCGGATTCAACCAGCGCTATCTTTTTTGCGTCGGTGATTTTGAATTCCGTGGTTTTAATCCCTAAAGTATCGATGTAGATGGTTCGCTGCCAGTCGTCACCGTGCAGGTGGTAGTTGGCCTGGGCGTCCATGATGGTTTTCAGCAGGTTCTTGGTGTAGTCGAAGAAATCGTCGATGGGCTCACTCACCGGTTCGGCCTGGTCGCGAAACATTGCGATTTCCCGTTCGGAATCCAGGCGGAATCCGAGGGTTTCCTTGTTGTAGACATAGGGGCTGATGTTCAGTTTCTTTCGCTTGAGCGAAGTATTATGCTTTTTATAGTAGTCGGGTGTCTCACCGTGGATACTTAAATTCTCATCGGCGAGATAACGCTGTCGGTCAAAAAGTTTTACGGGATAATTATCAAGTACACCGCCATCCACATAAACGTCACCCCGGGGGCTGCGTCGTGAGGCGAAAAAGAAAGGAATCGACATGGAGATGCGCACCGCATCGGCCACACACATCCGCGGCGTGTGCTCATGGGAGAAGACTTCAGCAAAGTGGGTGGAAATGTTGGTGCCCATAAAGTACATATCTCGAAATCCTTTATCGGCCTTCTGCTGCTGCACCTGCGCAAAGGTTGCATCCGGCTTGCCAATCTTTTTGCCGATCAATTCCCCGATCCATTTGCGGAAATAATCCCCCTTGTACCAGCCGAATTCGCTCAGCAGGCGATCGATATCCCGCACCACGCCGAAGTCGTCATCCATGAACTTTTCAAAATTCATCTTGTTCAGAATCTGTTGGGTTTCCGCCGGGGTGTAGTCCAATCCCACCAGCACGGCATTGATTGCACCGGCTGATGTGCCGCCAACCCGGACTATATTCGGCAAAATGCCCTTTTCTTCTAATACCTGCAACGCACCGACATACGCGATACCTTTGACTCCACCGCCTTCAAACACCAAATTTCGAAAATGATAGGCCATGATCTAATCTCCTTTCGTTCTCAGAGTAAGCTCAACACAGTGAGATCTTTAACTTGCCTTTGTCCTGTAAAATCATATTTAATGCATTCGAATCCAGGTTAACGGATAGTTTGTTTAAATGTAATTATTTCTGTTGATAACGAACCGATTTAAGATAACGTAAGCAATTTTACTACGTCTTTAGTGATTTTTATTGTCGATTTGCTAAAGCTTTTCAGCCTGTTCGTCAATTCACCGATATCTTCATTCTGAACAATAGATTCTTTGACACCCACTTCTGCCCATAATTGGACGTCTTCAAGGACCTCAGTCGGATTTGACCCTAGAGCACTTTCGATCAACCCCCTGATTTAATAAATTCCTTAATATAATTCGGATTCCACTTGGTATTTAAAATTCTTCTGTGTCCTTTCTTTTACCATCGAAATGGACTCTTATTAACTGGGTATATGAAAAATGAACTTTTCCCAAGTCCTGACCGATAGTATTGGAAAGCTGCACGACCTCTTTTGGAACACTTGCGCAGCTATATAAAACCAATAAAACGCCTAAAATCAATCTTTTAAAAGAATATGGTAAAGGATTATCCATAGATACCCCTCCTTTAAGAGAAATTTTTCTCTGCCAATTGGCAAGTTATGCGTTATATCATAATTTCTAGCTCACCCTTTTTACATAACGACCATGCACCCAGCCCTGCATGTCACTGACGGGTATATCGTCCAATACATCTACCAGCCACCAGCTTCCTTGGGTTGTTAGCATCTCGAGATTGGTGCCTTTTGGCAGGGGACTTCCGGGTATCGTATCATGCCGAGATCCAGGTCCCGTGCGAATGTTAAGATTGGTTATCGTTTGATAGACCGGTGTTTGATCCTCCTTCCGGCCTTGCAAACGGGATCGAAAACTTCCCATGGGAAATGCCGGACCCGGATCGGTTTTGCGGCCCGGAGCGATATCCTCATGTCCAAGCATATCTTTCAAATCGTAGCGTTTCATCAAAAGCAATGATAATTCAAGGGTAGCGTCGATCTGTTTGGGGGAGAATACATGCCAGCCAGCCGGTTCGGTTTCATGTTTGTGGACGGCCTCGATGATAAATTCATCATCGTAATCTTTTTCAAACCAGGAATACCAGCGGTTGCCGCGACGTTGGAGTTTACCGGGATTATCCAATTCTATACCGATGGAATATGCATTGAGCCCTACTCGATCTTCCCAGCGGCTGATACCAGCGTGCCAGGCGGTGCGATTAAACGGCACCATCTGGGTTATGGTCCCGTCTTTGCCGACTACCACGTGGGCCGACGCCTGGGCATCGGGATTTTTGAACCACCGGATCGATGACGCCGCATCCCGCCCGGCTGTGTAGTGCAGCACGAGATACTCGGGCTTCAGTTGGCCGCCTCTGTTGCGGGTCATTTCAAAAGGTAATGCCTGATCGTTATCATCATGCAGACGGTGTCTAAGAATTTTCATGGGTAAACCTCCTTACGGTTGTGGATCTGAGTCATATGCATATAATGCCGTTGAATGTATCTAACTCTCGGCTTTGCTGGTGAGATCCTGTTTTCTCAGTAGGCTTCTGATACCGAACAGGGATTTCAATACGTCGTTCCAGAAAGGTGCCCCGAATGAAATCAATATTGCAGTTATTAGCAAGCCAACGAATTTTACACAAAAACTCCAAAAACCAGTAAATATCGAATTCCACCTGCCCGGGGTCCACCCCAACGGCAGCCCGGTTGAATGCAGAAGCACATTCTGGTTGCGAACCAGAGCATGTTGGAACGATAAATAATTGGCTGTAATCCGTGTAACAGCTCCGTTGATTTCACTTTTGACTGCTGTAATTTCACCTTCCGTCAATAGTTTGTTTTCCTTGACGAGCTTTTCTGATTTGATGAACGATTCCTGGCTTGTTTTCTCAGGCGGATAGGGCAACGCGATAGTAATTCGGTCCGAATGTTGAATTTCTTCATACACCTGATTGTATAATATCGCGTCCTGGTCCTGGGAAGATGCCAGGGAACTATAACGATCCACAAAGTTTCGAAACTCTGTGGCTGCTATCTTCCCATTTGGTTTGAGTTTGCTTGTAATTCCCTCAGCCAGGCTGTTGAGCGTGTTGATATGTTCGGTGTTCACGGAAGGCTGCACAATCTTTGAATATGCCTCGGACTGCTGGATCAGGTTTTGCCTGACAGCCGGTTCGTCTCTGAGGGTTCGGTAAATCGTGATGGTATCCGCATTAAGTGCGATCACCGCAAAACAACCGATAAAAAACGAAATCTTGGCGATACTACGTGAGTAGCGGCTTGACAGATCCTGCAGCCAGCTGTCAATGTTAGCGGAAATCTTTGCTTGATAGTCCTGAACGAATTTTTCAACCGAATGAATGTACCCGACCAACTTGTCGATGGTTTCCCTGGCGTTTTCAACAATAACGTTTTTGGTATCCAATTTAAGGATCTCATTTAACTTACTGATCATTCCATTGTAGTCTTTGAGGATATTTTCATTGACCGCTTGCAGATATATCTCAAACAGCCGCGCAAATTGCTTTCCTATCAATCGTTTTCGAATAATATCCAGGTCATGGAGCAGGTCTTGAAGGGATGCCGGATCGAACTGATAGCGTTGATCTTCCAAGTTTTTCCTGAATCTGACTAAATTGGCTTTCAGCTTGTTCAAGTCCTCTATAAAAGAGACGACCTTGTCGTGTAGACTTGTGAGTCGCTGGGTGATGGATCCGATCTTTTCACGGTCCTTTATTTTATTGATGAATCCCATAGGATTCGCTCGCCCCCCTGCCTTTGTAAGGCTCGGAAGATTTTCTGAATTTGCAACCGGGGTTGCGGGGGCTGCCGGCTCTAAAAAATAGTTTTTGTAGAGCTCCCTGATAAACTTCTCATATACACCCCAGCGTATCTTTAAAAGGTTTTTAACCATTTCAACCACTATTTGCACTAAAACAGACAAGCCGACTATTACGATGACAAAGGATATAAGTACATCCAGGTTTTCTTGCATCATAGCCTCCTTTCCATGAGGAAGTATTCGCCTGAATATCTCATAAATATTTTAGACTAACCAAAGGGGGTCCACAGCATTTCTACCGGTAGTGTGATACTATAGAAATTTTGTATTTGAAGAGAAAGATACTGAAAACTGCCAGGTGTCCGGATAGTGTAAAATTCTGGTAGGATTCCGAATGTACGCACAGCCATTATTCACCGTTTTTAACTTTTTCATTCCACAAACATCTGTTGCTGTCAATCCCTAAAACTGCTAGATTACAGCTCAGGTAAAAGTGGGGAAAGGGTAACTTAGATGAATTAAGAATTAGCTTTTATGACAAGGAATTCGGGATGATATGAACACCACAAAGGAAGAGAAGGGTTGTTATCGGAAGAAATTTGTCAGATTGTCCGCTCCAAAAGGATTTAAGGGATACTGCAGTTTCATTTACCAGGGTATATTTATAACTGCCGAGGTCTAGATACCCGAACCGTAACTTACCGTTGGGTTTTTTAACTTCCACCGCGTTCTCCGAGGATTACGTTAACCGTGCGCTTATCTCTCTCAAAACAGACAATCCCTTCAACATTGTCTGTATCTTGGGGCAGCTACATAACGCCTAAAATATTGCCTCCCCACCTTCCTGCTCGCTTTACTATATCCAGATGGAATACACGCCCGTATCGATTCTTCCAGTAACCACTTTCAGCAGCAAGAAATTGACCCGGTCTTCCCTGTAAAGCGCAAATTGATTCAAGATCGCTGGCTCTCCATATTTGCTCGGACCAGTCAATAGAAACAGGTTTATAGGTCAAACCAGCACCCACAGATAACGCTAACAGTCCGAGTCTGTCCGTTACATCTTTTTCCTTAGTGTCATGCAACACCAGTGAAAACCATCGGGGTCGAGTCTTCATTCTTTACATTGTAATTAAATCTGTCAATAATGAAGACACGACCCCTCTGCCCGCGCGCAGGATTCTCTGTGTACGCTTCACCTGTTTTGTTCGCAGAAGATAACTCCTTCTACTCCACCACAGTCACAACACTCGATACGGGTGGCTGGCTAAGCCTTACTCGACAGGGACTTCCACCCTGCAAGATGCACCAAGCTTCACTTGGCGCGCTAACGATGCAAATCAGCCTCGAGTACCGAGTCGGCTGAATTTGACTAGCCGGCAGTTGACTCAACAGGGTCTTTTTCTTAATTTTGTAGTTCTCGATCCCTTCACTTTAGACTCACTTATTCTACACTTTTCATTATTTGGAAAATCGTTCTTGATAACGTATAGAAATTTAATTGATTTCTCATGTCATGGTAGAAGTTGAATCCCTAATTATCACTCTACTATTTTTAATTATCTGATCATTTTCCGAGTAATGGGTATTAATAGCCTTGCGTATTTCGGCTGAGTAGAACGGGTGGGCTAAGGAGTGCGAGGAAGCTTCGAATCTAAGAATAAGATCCCGCATTACTTTTAGGCAGGGTTCAAATATCCATAAACAACAGCGTATTCAGAAGCGGGGAATCCATTTAAAGGTCTACATTAGGGCTCAGGAATTACAAAATCAAGTTAAGCGACCATCCGAAAAGTCGATTGGGGACAACAACTGCCATACGTCCTCGATGAAATTAGCGATGGTATGAGTCGCGCCTCCGGCAAACAGAAGACCAATTATATTCTCGTCCATGTCTAAGATGCATGAGCCTGAATCGCCCGGAGACGAAAAATTGCCTGGCGTGATGAGGATCTGATCTTCAAAAAATGCATCTCCCGAATCGTAGCCGACCCAACCGTCGAACGAAACCGCTGAGATATTGCCTGTGGTGAATCCGGTTGTGCGGCCTGTCTTCTGTACCTGCGTATTACCATTGCTTACCGCGTCTTCTACGGAAGCTCTAGTCCGCCACCTCCTGGGATATCCCACCCAGAAAATCTCTCGGGAAAAATCGCCAAAATTGTGGACTTCGGCACAAGCCGCGTCGACTCTGTTGACGGGGGGATTTGGCTGACCAAAGGCTGCAAACTGTAAATGGACAAAGTCAAACAGCTCTCCGATAGTGTCAGTGGTTGGATCGCCACCGTCCAGAGTGCCCGGCTGAATAACGGGGTCTCCAATGTTGGCACGGTTCTCGTCTGCCAGGACGTGGTTGTTACTCAACACAAAGGTCCTGTCAGCCAATCCGCCATATCCCCTCATTCCCAGTCCCAATGTTCCCGTGTAGGCAAGCCCCGGTACTACCACACAACCGCTGCACCCTCCAGAGTTATATTTAAAAGTTGTGTTTAAAGGAAAAGGCGGTGTATCCACCGGTAGATTGTTAGCAGCAGTCAACCGGCCACACTAAAAAGGAAAGGATACACCACCCATGAACCAGGATAA
>Ga0126334_10000609_pt1 | contig 10604 bp, 5 predicted proteins | sample InaspJWI49metaG_FD_94491 | JGI IMG/M metagenome (GOLD analysis project Ga0126334, IMG submission 94491) | Marine gutless worms symbiont microbial communities from Oahu, Hawaii - Inanidrilus sp. 2 OAHU.JWI-49 metaG | ecosystem: Host-associated > Annelida > Digestive system > Unclassified | place...
GCATTGCCCAGCTTATCACTTCTCTTGGCACCCTACCAAAAGCTTTCTCCAAATCCACAAAACCAGGCCCGCTGAAAAGTACAGTTGATTATATTATGGTTCGGCAGGAGGACAAAGCCAAGGTTCGTAACGTCAAGATTATTTCAAGTGAGGAATGTGTGCCAAAGCATAAACTGCCAGTAATGGACATGTGGTTTAAAGCAACAAAAACTTGTGCCTTCAGTGCTTTGACACTGTTGGTTGGGTGGCAGGCAGGGCATCTGGTCTGTAAAAAACTGAGTGGTGGGGTGCTGGCGTGGTTATCTGTCTGGAGCGAGGTGCAGACTGGCATACGGCCCAGCTGATGCCAGTGCCACTCACTGTCTCTTGCTTCATTAAAATCCAGTTTGCTTTTACCTTGCTGATACCGGCTTACCTGGGTAGTCCCGGAAAAGGGCCGTTAACCGGGTGTGCGTACCTCTCCACCGAGTTTCTTGAACACACGCCACATCCATCTGCCTCTCCGCCAATGCCTCCACTAGTTCACCTGATCTACCTGTCAGTGAGTCAATATTCCAGGTACCAACCCTAAAGGACTTTATCAGTCCTGGGAGGGTCATCATGAACACAGCCCTCTGCCTTAGCATCGGGTTGTGCTGGGTTTCCCTACCTCCTGTTTACGTAGGCATGTGGGGGCGCCCATGGGGTTAAGCCCAAAATATTGCACGCCATCATGAAAATCTTCTGGATTTTTGTGGAGCAGGGGAAGATAATGGGGACAGAAGAACCGACAGTCCGGGTGGGCGCCATCCCATCCGAACTAACGGCACCCCCCACACCCATAACCCCCCCAGGGAAGATAATAGAGGCAGAGGCACAGACAGTCCCGGTGGACGCCACCCCAACCGAAACTAACGGTGACCTCACCCCCAAACCCCCCCCATATTACGCCGGATGCCCTTCCTGCTGCATAACCCTCCCAGTTTATTCTGGTTTGGGACAGGCACCGATTTATGCTGGCTTACATACCCGGTGGATTGGTTATTGGTAATTTTAAAGAGGGAATAATACTGCTGAGCCTGCCTGTTTATGGCCTTATTTTTGCCTCCAGGGCTTTGATGGTCATCTGTATTGTCAAACTGGTTTTTTGGAGATCTTTATGGCCAGATAATCAGCAGGGTTAGCATGGATAATTGTCATTTACCGGGTAATATGTGTTTTGGGGTTTGTGTGTAATGTCAGTGTTGCTGTTAAAATGTCGGTTGTTTGATGCAGTCCTGAAGCCGAAGTCGGCAGCTGAATTATCAAGACTTGTCGACGTTGAACTGCTGCCGGAATGCGACCCTCGACTCTTCGACTCTGTGCCAGGCACATCAATTTACAATGGAGTAAAAGAGTTTCTGAAAACCGCTATTGCAGCTGCAGCCCAAACATCGCAGGAGCTGCAGAAGGACTCTGAGAAGGCTGTTAGTCGCAGAAAAGAGCACAGCAAAGCTGGTGATGATAGTGTGCCTCGACATCGGGCAGATACAGCTGAGCGCAGACGTCGCGAGAAGAACTTGGTTAAGTCCTTGCCGCAGAAGACACCAAGTTCAAAGTCACACACTTCGTTGTTGAATCAGTCTTCTTCTGGTAGCAGGAGACACAGAACAGCACCAAGATATACAGGTGGATCATCGCATTCTGTAGTGCCAGTCAGTAGCAACCTGTCTTTCGCTGCAGCATGGCATAGAAAGGAGCCCAGGCCTGGCACCAGCAGTAAAGAGCATCGATCAGGGAGATATGTTACAAAAGCACATACTTCCAGAAAAAGAAAGCGGAAGGACTTCGATGACCTGATGCGTTATGGAGACAGATTTCCGTCCATGGGCTGTTTGGCATATGACGAGATGGCATTCTCGTGGCATCTGCCGCAGCTGTCGTTTTTTGCCGAACTTGACCATAACCCAGACGACCCGTTGTTGCTGATCAGTCTCTGTGAGCTGGATGACATTGCGGCTTTTCAGCGACAAGATTTCATCCATGACCTCAACAGCACTTACATCGGCAGAAAGCCTCGTTTCGGTGCTGTACGTTCTCCATATCGTGATAGAACTTCTCACCGGCTTGGACAGCTGTCACTGCAGACATACTGTAGTGGTCACTTCATTGACTGTGGACTAGTTAATCGTGTGCACATGACCTGCCTGCATCACTGGGCCGCAAGAGAACCTCTTGAGAAAATTGTTCACAATATATGGAAGGACAACAACAAGCCAGCAGGCGTTTTGCCTTATCCATCTGTCCGCTGTTTGTCGGATGTAGTGTGTTTTTGGCTATCCTCTCAACTTTGTTACTTGATGTCAGATGTGTCTATCGATTGTGTAGAGCCTTCCAATATCTTTATTGGATCTTCTCTTCAGTCAGAGCTCACCACTAATTGCTTGCATCAAATGTTCTGTCGCTATGTCGAGTTTTTATGTGACAGAGCTGAGAAATACTTTATGGGTGTGGAAGTGGAGCCAGAAACTTATGCAGCTCACGGAGGCATGCATGCAAGTCTGTGGAAACATACTTTGCCATCTGTAAGGAGGAAAGCTCCTGGCAAACGAACGCGTAAGCAATCATCCACCCGGCAGGAAAATGTTGACCATGACTATGAAGGTATGCCTTCAGAACTGGATAAATTTGTGTTATTGGATGATGCTGATGCTGATATGGAGCAGGCTGTGTCTCTGCATGATAAGGACATGTACAGTGATGATCATGTGGAGGAAGATACAGATTACTGTGATGGAAAAGTCAGTGCACCAGTTGCACACAAGAAGCGTAAGTTACCTGAAGATGATCACAATTTTTATGATGGTGATCAGTGGACCAACAATGTGCCGTCAAAAGCTCGAAAAATTCACCGAGATCACACTGAGTTGTTGGCACAAAAGAAAGAAAGTGACGTTGGTGTTTGCATGAAGAAGCATGATAGGGAGAGAGCTAGGCGAAAAGAGGCTGCTGCTGCCAAGCCTAAGCATGTGTCGTCATTGTTAAAACACAAAGATGCAGCAGACTTTGTGGTCAACGATGCAGACAGCAACATTGTTGTGCAGTGTTCTGATACTGGCCGCACTGTGATTGAAGCCAAGTCCCAAGAAGTAACAGCAGAAGATGAATTGAAGCCTGATGACATGCCAATCAGTTTGAATGTTCCTGACAAGCTGCCTGAACCAAAATGTTCACCGCTTTATAGCATTGAACTTGATCATTGCTACTACTCAAGTGCATCAGTATCTTCCATTTCTCTCCAGCCAGTGGCTTCTGAAGTACATGATCTAGGCAAGGAGGAACACCCAATTATTGTCGACGATGGTGAAAGTGAAAATGTGAATCCTCCCACATTGCCGTCACACATCACACTGGTAGAGTTAACTGATGCTGGAGAAAAGATTAGTGCAGAAGTACCTTCGAAAGACCTTGACTGTGAAAAATCCAAATTGCCGTTGCCACAGATATCTTCTGGTGAGCCACAGGAAAAGACTGAGAAGGCTTTTGGTCTTGTGAAAGAACTCAGCTCAGCTAGTGACGATCGTGTGCCGCAGAGTCAGGCAGTTGCACGTGAGAAGAGCTCCATTAAGCCACTGTCTCAGAAGAAGATGCCAAGTGTTCAGTTAGACATTTTGTCTTCTTCAAAGCCGACTGATATGAGTACTACTAGGAAACTTCATCCTCTGTCTTCGTTGACTATGCTTAAAACTGCTTCTGTTCCTGAGCCAGAAGTGAACGTTAAGGGCTTGATAGAGTCTGCAAGACTGCCAGTAGCCAGAAAACCTATACATCGTAAGAAACACGTTACTCCATCACAGAAAGTGGGAAAAGATGTAACAGGTATGCAGAAAAGGTGTGATTCTGGTGCAGACTCATACCAGAAGAGTGACGATAGACAAATCTCCCTTAATGAAGATTCTGTCTCAGTTACTACATTGAAAAAGAATGTCACTGTTTCTTACAAGGATGTTAGTTCGAATAAAGACAAGCCTTTCTCACCGCCGCCTAGAATACCACCTGAAGCAAGTGGCAGTTCGACTGTAGCAAGCAAGATTTCTGTGAAGAAGATTCGTACTAAAGTGGAAAATGCTGAGAAAGTGTCAGAAAAGGTTGATGGAGCTCCTGCTACGATTACTGAACAAGAAAAAGCTACTGCAGACACATGTGAAACATGTGAAGCACATAGTATACCTGTTGATAATGACAGTGAGGTTGCTGATGCTGAGGTGCCAGCTGAAAGTGAAAAGACTGCTGCTAAAGCACTACTCTCGGCTGCTGAATTAGCTGCTACTGCACGCGCAGCAGCTCATTATCAAGATGCCTACCTTTCAGACATGGCCGATGCATATGATGTCTGGCCGTTATCAAACTTTGACCCAGCATTTGACCCAACCAATGTACCCGAAGGTCACACCTATAATCCTTTTAGGAAAACGTGGCCAATTTTGCAGCATGTCATTGATGGAAAGGCTGATTTACTGCTGAGAGTGTGTAGCTTTCCTGATGTCAGTTTATTCAGCATTCGTAGAGTAATGAGAGAGAACGGATTTCTCTGGGCTGTTTGTTTGTCATTATTTGAGCCAGCTTTAAGCAAGCCTGACAGTATGGACATTTTAATGGATCCGGTTGCTGCTGGTAAAACCAAAAGTGCTAAATCCAGCAACCCACTAATGCAGGCTTTTCGCCAAGCTGTTGAAGCGAAGAAGAAAGTGGCAGTGGCAGCAAAGTCGAAAGTGGCTGTTAGGAAACAAACTTTTGACGACACAGGTGAAACGCAATCGTGGTCAACCAAACGACCTGCTGGAAAGATGTCAATTGTCTTTGGCAGTGCTGTGAAAAGTGGTGGATCGTTGTCGTCTGTTGTTGGAACAGACCAGTCAGCAAAGGCTGCACTGCCGGCAAACAATTTCAGCAATTTGTTAACTTCTGTCGTCAGTAATATGAACTCAGATATGTCTGAGTTGATATTACAGAAGTGTGGTAAGCAGCGTTTGGGCAAAAATGCTCACAGTGCTGAGTATAAGAACACTTTACTGGCTACATCAAGACACTTGAACACGTTGTCAGATTTGTCTGTGAATGTGTATGACAGAGCTGAATACAAGTTGGAGAAGATGTTTGCAGCTAAAGATGCTGAGAATCAGAAGAGTATTGAGAAGAGTGTGGAGGATAGCAAACCTGCTGCAGTCATAGAAACGCCTGCTGCAGAGATTGAGAAAACTGCTGCTACTGTGTCAGTTTCCAGTCCTGCAAGTGATGTCGTTAAGCCGTCATTCGTGTCTGATAATACAAACAAAACATCAGCAGCACAAATAACACATGTGACTGGGTCACTGTCAGATGATGTAAGGTCATCGGTTTCAGCTGCTGCCCAGGTATCTCAGCCTTCTGTCCCACAACCAGCTGCAGCAAAATCTGCTTCAGTTCCAGATCTTGCAGCAGGAGGTGACAGTGTGGGCATGACCAGTGCTGCTGTCGTGCTGAAATCTGGAAATACTGCAGCATCAGTGAAAGCTGCGGGTCCAGCGGTTGCTGATATGTTGCCGCCACCGCTGCCTCCTTTGTCATTGTCGTGTATTGGAGCTGGGTTTGATTCGCGTTCAAGTGAAGTTACAGCATCAGCCAGTTCAGAAGCATTAACGTCTTGGCCTTCGGTATCATCAGCTAATCAGCCAGTCAACCAGCCTTCCACAAATCCCCCCCACACTGCATACCAACCTACTCCTGTAGGCTTTACATTTCCACCTCCAGTAGCTGGTCAGCCACCGCCATCTGCATCATCATCTTTCTCAAATGCCTCACTACCACTGGATCACCTCATACGTGTCCCACCACCGTTGATACAGCCAAATTTATACTCAGTGCCACCGCCAGTTGGTATTCCATTAAATGTACCACCCCCGGGCTTTGTGGGTACTTCGGTCCCACCACCTAATGTTGCTGTTCCTCCTCCCCCTGTTGCATGCCCACCTCCTCCCATGCCCTGGTTTCCTCCTCCATCTTCTTCAGCAGCTGGTGGGTTTCCTGATGTTGCTGCTGGATCTAACACGTCACTGTCAGTCAGTGGCTTTCAGAAGACATCTGAGGTACCAGGCAGTGTAGCTTCATGTGCTGATGTAGCACTGACTCCGATTGGTAAAGCACTGGACAGCAGTTCTTCGGTGCGGAACTTGCAGGCCAGTAGCGTAGTTGTCACCAGTAGCTCTGTTGTTTCCTGCACATCTATGAACAGCATGGCTGGTCCGAAGCCAGTTGTGTCTCCACTTATTCATGGAGTCCGCCTTCGCGGACCCCTCAAGCTTGTTACTCCCGTCAGTGTTTCGCCTCCTCCAGGATTGGCTTGTCCTGCAGTTCGCCAAGTTAGACCATTTCCTTCAACTACTTCTGCCGAAATCACACAAGTTGCACCTCCGCAAAATACAAATAGCCAACTCCGTGTCGCTGTTCCTGGGACCAGGCCTACTGCTCAAGGAACGGGTATTCTGGGAGCTGTGCCCACTGCTCAGGCACCAGGTTTTCCTATTGTGACTCATAGTAACCGTGTTCCTATGCAGCCAGTTACAGCTGGTCAGAATATGCACCCAAATGCCGGTGGTCCTCTTGTAGGCCAGAGTCCTCATGGTGTCATGCAGTCGCAGTTACCTCCTAGTGCCATTAGACCAGTACCACCTGTGAATCAGCCTGCACAACCCAACAGTCAGCTGAGAGCTTCTGGTCCTCTTCTTGGGCAAAGTCCTCGTGGCATTGTTCATCCAGGACAACCATCTGTGATTCAGCCTACTCCTCTGAGAGGTGCCTTACCAGACAGCCAGCCTCGTGGTCCAGTTACACCTGTTCTAGCAAGAACAGCTGGACCTGTCATGGGCCAAAGTCCTCATTCTGCTAATAGGCCACCTGTCACAGGTATGCCAATGTCGGGTCAGATGCCGTCAGCATTGTCTGCACCGAGAGGATTAGCTGTTCGTGCTGAGTCACGGTTGCCATTCAGCCCTGCACAGCCACCTGTTGCAGTCACCTGTCAACCTTCTCAGCCATTAGCTGCAGCAGGTGGAACAGGCACTGTGCAGCCAGCAAGAGGACCATTGTTGTCTCCCAGCAGTCGAGTGTATGTGCTGAACAGTGGTTCTTCACTAATGTGCAGAAATGTCGAAGTGAGTGTTTAATATGCTACTCTTGTTTTCTTTGTTTAATGAATTAATTTGTAGAAATTTCATATGCAACATTAATGCCTGCCATGTGAATGATGTCTAATGCCAGCTTTTGTTGATTTTAAGCCAAAATATGGCCAGTTTGTGGTAATAGTGGATATTGATCTTTGAGCCACACATTGTTATTTTTGTTGCTGAAAACTTCCTTGTGTTATTTTGTCTTGTCAGGAAAATTGTGGTGTCCAGAAGTTTGTGGTTTAGTCTAGTTGCCTCACTTTAGTACTAATAATTCTACACTCAAAAAGTGCTCCAACTTTGACTTGCTTTAACTACCAAGTACATTGACTAACTTTGATAATTTGTTGAGATCCTTATTCATACTGATTGCAAATACTGTGTCCCACCTATCCTTTCTTGTGTATCTGCACTACCTTAAAAGCTACCAGTTTAATGTACATAAGTATCACAGTGCTTTCTTTGGGATTCTGTAAGTTGCTCTGAAAAGACCATGGTTCATTGGCTGTGGTCGTAGTAGATCTGTTTACTTTGAAATGACAATGTTTTGCATTATCACATGTCCATTGCTGTATTCTTAACCAGTCAGTGGTTTCATTGATGATGCTGATGCACTGCCTCATGTCTGTTGTCCAATTATGTACCCATACAGTATGTATATAACAAAGAAATTAATAATGCCATGTGTGCCTGACATTTTCAGAGATACTTGTTGAAGATGGGGGCAAAGCTTTTTGATCCATTCAACATTTCTGCTCTCTCATCCATTCCAAAGACTCAGTGTTGTATCCTAGTACACTCGCCGGACTTGGCAGCGATACACCGCATTCCAAACCTGCTGCGGCTCAAAAGGCACTTGATTGTTTCATTCTCGGTGTTTGAAAGTCTCTCTAAGCTTCGGTCAAATGAAACATCACTCATATTTCCACGAGCCGGGGTTGTTGTGATGGATATGCACAGCTTGGTATCATGTAAATCAGGTATACACTTTGTGATTTTATCAGCTACATATCATGCTTGTATATAATCAAACCCGTCTCCCTACCTTTGACTCTCCTCATCCTTCACCTATATTCTTCCACCGATTCACCACTTGCACCATTTAAAACTCTCACTCTTTCCACATTTTCGTTTAACCCCCCTTTGTCAAAAAATTTTCTTACCACACTCTCTCCTATCCTCAGGACTGACCCTACAAACTTTTCACTGGCACTGATTCTTTTGAGCGTATCTGTTTTTTGGATGTAGTTTTTAATTACATTTTGCCCAGCTCTGTGTGCTAGAGTTAAGTTGGCTATCAGCCAGCTTTTGAGCTACTATCCCACTATTCAACACACACACACAGAACCGTTTATTCAAATCACTGTTTTATTCTTTCTTCTCTTTTAGGCTGCATAGACAATAAAGATGTGTGTCTGTGTTTTGTACATATACATGTAATTGTGTAATTTGCATTTAGTGAAACAATTATTTTATTGTCGTTGAACTTTAAAAAAAAATTTTTTTATTCTAGTAGGTCTTAGTTGTGCTTATCTGGACTGATGACTTCATGTCACCCCCTCTGAAAGCCCGCTCCTTAGCAAATATTCAGTTAACATACGTGCATTCTTCATAAACTGTTTCATACATCCTTTCATCACTAGGACTTTGACTTGATTTCATATGAAAGTTGGCTGGTTAGAACACTCTGATCACTACAGCTTCCAACTTTGTGATGAAAAACCAAAAATCTACCTCCGAGTAACTGAAATACGAGTATTTTGCTCTGTGGTCAATCTTGCCATTAGTAAGTTAGCAAGTTATCATCTACATACTTATGCAGTTCTTATTGGTTTTCAGAAGTTAAATTTCTTTCCTTTGTACAAAATGATTGTTCCATATGGGAAATGAAGCTGGTGCCCGTCAGTTTTCAGTGTACACTGTACATTTTCGAGTTGTTTTATTGTAATCAATACAGCTTGCGTCTTGTTCTGTAGCTAATCATTTTCTTGAAAAAGACACTTGTGCTTACAAGTAAATTTGTTACAATTTTTAATAGCAGTGTATCGATTGGTAATATATGGTAATGTGGGTCTGTATGATCAGAGATCATTGATAGCATGTGCCAGTGGATGCAGACTCAGATGACTCAGAAAGCAGCTGAGTGGTCATTATTCTTGCCAGCAAATACATTTGAGGAACTTGAAAGACTCCGGTCAGTTACTGCATTGTTCTCTCTCATTTTTGCACATCTTTTGCAGTCCATTAGCAGCTGTTTATTTGAAATTGTACAGTTACACATACTATTATAGTACTGTTTTTGGTTCCACACATGCAAATGTCACCAAATTTTCTGGGCATGTTACCTGTGACCATGATGAGCCCCTGCTCTAGCGATACTGCAATATGTTATGTACTTCTGGTTTTGTGGCTTAACACCATTAATGCTTTGTAATTTGTAATCGAATACGAAAACTCTGCGTGTCACCTTTCACAACATCTCCAACACTGTACATGTTTAAACACACACACACCCATTTAACGGCCCTTTTCCAGGACTACCCGGGTGAGTCAGTACCAGACAGGTATAACCAATCTGGATTTTACTAAAGCAAGAGACAGTGAGTGGCAGTGGCATCAGCTGGGACATATGCAAGTCTGCAACTCGCTCCAGACAGATAACCATGCCAGCACCCCACCTGTCAGTTTTTTACAGGCCAGATGCCCTTCCTGCCGCCCAGCCAACAGCATCAAAGCACTGAAGGCACTAGGGTACACGTTGAAAGAGCACTGAAAACTCATTATTTAACCTAGCATTTCCATGTATGCGATTTTTATAATACACTGCTGATCATTTTGACTTTGTAACTAGTGTAGAATCCAGTTTTATCTGTATGTATGTATGTATGTAATTGGTTGTGTCCTGCCCTACGTGACGACTGGCACCAACACTAGATGAGTCCATCGTTCGTGGGGTGCCGGGGCCGAGGCTACCTAATACAAATCTGTTTACTATTATTAGACTGTTTTGCTATGCAGCCTGTTGTTACCGCTGTAGTGTCTCTGTTGATCACAAGCATGAGTTTTACTAAAACAACTGAACCAATTGCGATGCTGTTTGGGATATGCACTCTTGGGACCCAAGGAACATGTGTTAGTTGGTGGGGGGGGGGGCAGATCCCACCGTGAGAAGGGACACTTTTGGCAGTCATACATGGGCATGCCAGATTTGCCCATGGTTGATGTTCTCAACATTATTTGATAAGGGGCAGCAACGATGCAGCCTCTGGCTACCAGTTTAGTGTAGCAAGTTGTTTATCATTATAATAACAAATGGCTGCAGTAATGGCAGCGACAGCCCGATCGCTGCAACCAAGCACTGATCAGTCGAATTCGCTTGGTGGTGCCAATGTGCACCCACATTTATGAATGCATTAAATATGAGTGAAGTTTCATTGGATGAGA
>Ga0126334_10000610_pt1 | contig 10596 bp, 13 predicted proteins | sample InaspJWI49metaG_FD_94491 | JGI IMG/M metagenome (GOLD analysis project Ga0126334, IMG submission 94491) | Marine gutless worms symbiont microbial communities from Oahu, Hawaii - Inanidrilus sp. 2 OAHU.JWI-49 metaG | ecosystem: Host-associated > Annelida > Digestive system > Unclassified...
AAAGTGCGCATAATTTGCGCATAATTGGCAAAAACCCCAAAAAGTGCGCGCATAATCTTTAAAATCGTTGCGCATAATCGGCGCATAATTGGCAAAAAGTGCGCATAATTTGCGCATAATTGGGCAAAAGTGAGCGCATAATCTGTAAAATCGTTGCGCATAATTTGCAAATTTTTCGCGCATAATTCAACCATCCCTACTTTCCGCTGCCCAACCAACAGCGTCAAAGCACTGAAGGCAGTTTCTTACAACTTTCTTACAACCCACATAGGCTGCAAAGTAAGTAAAGTAAATAACACGGATACAGCAGTTCGCAAAGTTGCCAGACCACTACAGGAACTCACATGCTATATGGGATCACAGTGTTACCTGCCACCCGGCAGAGGTGACACTGCCACATTTACCACAGCAAAGCTGGTACTCGATTAAGCGACCCCGGACGGATGCAAGGCTGAGTTGACCAAGTTGGCTGGTTACATATTGAGATGGTATACCTGCCCGAAGATGGTCACCCATCCAAGTACTAACCGGGCCCGACGTGAGTTAACTTCGTTCATGTGACGGAACGCTGCTAACAACTACGCCACGCCTCCAACCAAGTACTGAGGACCCAGGATACCTGTGAGTCGTCAATGGGAGCGTGGATGACAGGTGCAGGTGGTGGGCCTCGCAGCGGCTCTTCAACAATGAGTGGCGTCGGTCCCGTCTGGTCGTCATCATCTTCTAGACCGTCCACAGCAATACGCTGTCGCTTCACAATCGGCTCTCCTGTTGCATCCATGCCGTCAGCTTTCATCCCTCCACTCTTTCCATCTGATCACATTCACACAGTATGATCAGCCAACCTGCTCTGCATGAAGCACAGGCAAGGAGAGATTATGTTGTATTATTTTAAATACATTTTCAGTGCTTTGAAGCTGTTGGCTGAGTGGCAGGAAGGGCATCCGGCCTATAAAAAACTGAGTGGTGGGGTGCTGGCATGGTTATCTGTCTGGAGCGAGATGCAGCCTTGCACGCGGCCCAGCTGATGCCACTGCCACTCACTGTCTCTTGCTTCAGTAAAAACCCGATTGGTTATACCTTTCTGGTACAGGCTCACCCGTGTAGTCCTGGACAAAGGGCCATTAAACGTATGTGTGTGTATTTTTAGTGATTTTCGTCAGACCAATTATCTCAACATCCACCAGACCGATCTTCATGAAATTTATAGGATTGGTAGAACTATGGCCATCGATGAACGATGTGAAGTTATTTTTTTTCGATCCCCCAAGGGACATTGCCACGGCAACCAATTCTGTGGGCAAAATCGACGTCCATTCCACACCTTGTAGTTCGCTTCGCATGACATTTGCTATTATTATTATTATTTTTTTAAACCTCCGTAGGAGTTCCCGAGGTGGGAGACAAAAATTAATACTAGAAATTATAACTCTGATGGTCAATCATCTGAGCAGTTCTCATCAGCAAAGCTCTCGTGCAGCAGGGTAGCGTTGAAACACTGTATCAAGACGGAAATTTGCCGGAACAGATAGCAGGTTTCACGGTCATCGCCGAGATTTTCTGACCAAGCCCTGCTAAGAAGCCGTATGCTGACGCGTTCATCATGCCTAAGTTTTCGACGGCAACAGGCGTCCTCTCTAAACCTTATTATTCTTTATTACGCCATATACGGCAGCACACAAGCACGAACAGCTAAAAAACATCAAAACTACATCAAAAATATTAAAAAACGCAAATACAAATCTAAAATGCTGTTGTTATAACCAGGCTATAAACATCAACATATGAATTTTCTATCCTGCCACAAGGTCATAACTGGGGTGTATGACCGCTACACAACTACATCTTTTCTCCTCTATGTAACTGCCTGCCATCACACAGACCTCTTTAGACAGACATCCATTCCACCACCAGTCAGTGGCAGAATGTACACTGTTGTACAGATTCATAAACAGTATAACTGCTGATCTTTTAACAGTAGCAAGCATGTTTTTGATACTTGAACGACGCACCGGTTTAACGACCCTTTGTCCAGGACTACCCAGGTGAGCCGGTACCAGAAAGGTGAAACCAATCTGGATTTTACTGAAGCAAGAGACAGTGAGAGGCCATCAGCTTGGCCAGATGCAAGTCTGCACCTTGCTCCAGATAGACAACCACACCCGCACCCCACCACTCAAGTTTTTTAAAAGGCCGGATGCCCTTCCTGCCACCCAACCAACAACTGAAGGCACCTGGATACTTGAGCAGGCGTGTTTTTGATACTTGAACGAAAGGGCCGAAATGCACGCTAGCCACGTTGTTACTTCTTGGTCAGCAGCACACTCATCACGCAATGAGACAGACAGACACAAGACTAATTCTTTATGTTTTACACTAAACCTAGTAATAACAATGACATTAATACATGCATTTCTATTTCTAAGGTCATAATTGTGGTATATATTGAACTTGACATTTACAATTATACAACATCAGCAAATTACAAATTATATAATGTAACTCCCACTGTATGCATACCAGTCAATATAATATGGCAAATTGCCAACTGAAATAGAACTCATATCATGCTAACAGAGAAACTGTGACCAGTTAGGATGCCATGCTGCCATAAAAGTAGAGAATGCAAATAAAGCAAACATGCAAACATACACAACATGAACACGCACCACTATCTTGAGATGCCATGCGCAGTGCCATCTCCAACACGTCCACTGCAGAAAACAACACATTTATGTATGCTACGGCACAAAACCAACAATAAGTTAACACAGATCGTAGTCATTCTTGGCAATATTCAGGCCAGCACAGTCATCCAAAAAAATACGTTTAAGTCTGTTTTCAGCTACCTACGTAAGCTGACAATGTGGCACTGCCTGCAATCGCCCGCCACTGCTGCAGAAATCGATCAATATGACTTGCATGCTGAGCGCACAGCAGTAAACCTGCAGGAGTGGGCAGTGGGTTTGCTGCTGCGGGCCCATGCTGGGACAGACTGACGGACACCATACTGTTTCACAGACCATGCTCCACATACCACATGGGCAGTGCCAAGAAGAGACTTACAAACCATTTCACGGTGACTGACTATACAGGTCATGGAATGGATGTCATTCCTGTCAATCAATCAACAGTGTAAAAGCACTCAAAGGAAGCAGCTCAAAGCGGCCACTGGTGTCGATCGACATCTCCTACCAACAGGGCCCACAGCAGCAAACTCACCACATGGGCAGTGCCAAGAAGAGACTTACAACCCATTTGACGGTGACTGACCACACAGGTCACCCTTCAGTGCTTTGACGCTGTTGGTTGGGCGGCAGGAAGGCCATCCGGTCTGTAAAAAACGAGTGGTGGGGTACTGGAATGGTTATCTGTCTGGAGCGAGATGCAGACTTGCATATGGCCCAGCTGATGCCATTGCTACTCACTGTCTCTTGCTTCAGTAAAATCCAGACTGGTTTTACCTTTCTGGTACCAGCTCACCTGGGTAGTCCCGGAAAAGGGCCGTTAAACGGGTGTGTGTGTGTGTACCAGCTCACCTGGGTAGTCCCGGAAAAGGGCCGTTAAACGGGTGTGTGTGTGTGACCATACAGGTCAATACGTCATGGAACGGATGTCATTCCTGTCAATCAATCAACAGTGTAAAAGCACTCAACGGAAGCAGCTCACAGCTGCCGCCGCCGCTGTCGATCGATATCTCCTACTAACAGGGCCCACAGCAGCAAACTCTCCACACGCTGCTGCAGCAGGCAAATGGGACAGACAGATCGACAGACACCGTACCATTACATATACTGCCCGCTCTGTCAGGCGGTGCCAAGAATAGCAGTCAGTACAATGACCTATGTTATCATATGATACTACTACCACTACACTTGTTTAATGGCCTCTTTTCTGCAGGACATCTTGGGTACGCAAATATCAGAAAGGTAAAACAAGCCTGAATTTAAATGAGTCAAGAGACGATGGGGCAGTGGCATCAGCTGGACCATAGATAGATACATAGACAGATATACTTTTTTCTACAGCGCCTATAAATTCAAAAGAGTCACTAAGCGCTTCGGTCGCCAAATAAATGAGTTTTCAGAGATTGAAGGAGTCGAAGGTAAGTCCCGGCCGCCGTAGTCCGGGTGAAAGGTCGTTCCACAATCTGTACCTGGCTCAAAACAGATAACCACTCCAACACCCCATCACTCAATTTTTACAGACCGGATGCTCTTCCTGATGCCCAAGCAACAGGTTATCATCTCACGATAATAAGACACATACCTTTCTTGGCTGAAGAAGATGCACAATCACCATCATCCGTTGCATCGGCGACGGCCTCAGCCATCTTCAGCAAGTCTGCCTCGGCTGGGTCTGATGGCAGAGAATCATGCAGCTCCTGAGACAAAACAACTCAGCTGATACTCATCATCAGTCACCATAAACTAACTGATAGTGTGCCAACCACAGTAGCATAGGCTGCCAGTGCATTATGCTGTCACATGTATGTTTAGATAGCTAACAACCAAAAGCACTCTTACAACAGCCCGTTTTTCAGCTTCGTTATAAGTGTCGATAGAAAGTGAAGTGCGAATGTTACAAGTGAGTTTGTTCCTGACTGCTGCTCCACAGTGCTTTGACGCTGTTGGTTGGGCGACAGGAAGGGCATCCGGCCTGTAAAAACTGAGTGGTGGGTGTGGTTATCTGTCTGGAGCAAGGTGCAGACTTGCATATGGCCCAGCTGATGCCACTGCCACTCACTGTCTCTTGCTTCAGTAAAATCCAGATTGGTTTTACCCTTCTGGTACCAGCTCACCCGGGTAGTCCCGGAAAAAGGGCTGTTAAACGGGTGTGTGTGTGTCTGCTGCTCCACAGAATGAAAAGGCTCGCTTGCTGAACTTGGTCCGGAGCCTTGGTATTTTTTGTAGATTTTCCACAGCACTAGCTGGATAGTATCACTGATGCAGCGACAGTGACACAAACTAATAGCAGCAATTGCCTTGCCCTCACAAATCAATTGAAGGATGAAAAATCACCTTTAAAAACCAGTTTGTATGTGTCATTCAGTGAAAAATGGGCATTCTGTAAGTTTCATGTGGATTAGTGTGAACATCATAGAACTAGTTGCTCAATAACGATGTCAAAACACATTCACAAGTCCAACAGAAGACTGTGCCAGGTTCATCAAACATGCCATAGTGATTCATTATCAGAACTGTTAACGAGTTCCAATAAAGCCCTATACCAAAAGTGCTATTATCCTCATCAGGATAATCATGTCCCTAACAGCACAAATTCCCTTACTTGTTCAGCTGCCTGCACCACATGCTCGACTCGTTTTTCAGTAAGTAACAAGCTTAACATTTTGCCTCATCCACAAGTTAAACTGTGTCCGATTGGATGTCCTACTTGATACAAAAATCAACTCAGCTGAATGGAAAATACAAGTGTATCAATACTTGATCAGAAGGGCTGAAACATACGCTGGCTATGTCAGGCTAATTAACCATAACCGCAACAACAACCACCACCATTTTATGGCCATTATACAGGTCAACCTGCGTTAGCCAGTACCTCCAGTTAAGAACAGGAGGATTTTGCTGGTGCAAGTTTTACTGCCCACATGCCCTTGCTGGCAGCAACCAGCGCAATAGGATTAGGGAGAAGACGCTGGAGTTCTCATCAACTGTGATATCTACACTCTCTCTGTACATAACCATAACTGCGCTAATGTTACAAAAAATGGACCGTCAGTCACAGACCATTGCTTTATGCTATAGGTACATCCAGTGAAAAAAATTAGGAAAACACAGTCTGACAACCTTCAGTTGCTTCATGATTGCTGCAATGGAGTTGCGAGTGGTTGGCACAAAGCACGGAACAGGTATCGGCAGCGGCATTGGCAGCGGGAATGGAGTGGGAGCACTGAACATTGCCGTAGGAGCTGGCACAAAGATCGGGACAGGAAGTGGCAGGACGGTCTTTGATCCACCCGCAGTATCCACTGTGTCATTGTCCTCATCTGTGTATCACAGAAACATTGGATGGCATGCAATAGACTAGCAGTAAAAGATACATACGTCAATTATTCACTTAAACAATAATTTTAATGCAAATCGAAACATCAAATTTTATTTCAGCTTTTGAAGCAAAATCACTGCCTTAACAAACAAGGGTGTAAAAATTCCCCAAATCACATTCAGTCCATGTCACATTATAATATGAGAATGTCTGAACATGACTGCAAAAATTTACTGCGTGATATAAGCATCCAAACGTTGGGATATCTGTGTTATTTTACTATGCTTACTTACAATAACCATCACATTCATCAGTTTTGCTGCCCGCCATACATGCATCAATTACAAATAAAAACAACAAATTTTAGTTAAGCTTTCTGAAATAAAACCAATGTCAACAAACAAGGGTGTAAAAAATATTCACAATCATCTCCCACAATCATATTAGATCCATTTCACATTATAATGCAAAAATTACTGAATACAACTGTGAATATTTTCTGTGTAATATGACCAGCAATTGTTACAATTAGGGATGGTGGAATTATGCGATTATGCACGTGCGTAACTGGAGATCTTGCACATAATTTCTCAAACTCTGCATAGTCAAATTCATGATTTGTCTCGTCTGTAAACTGCACTTTGGCATACATCACGAATTCATCTTATAGGCCTACTCCAGAACGTCGTAAACATTTCCCTAAGGTTAAGTTTAGCGTAGGAGTTTTCGTACTGGAATTGGAACGTGTATTACATTGGTTATTTTTGCACGTTGATTTTTCTTAAATTCTGCACAACAATTATTTTCTCCAGTTGAATTAATGTACAAGTACTTATTTTAATTCAAGAATCCCAAAAATAAACAGTAAAAATAAAAGAAATGGTGTGCATAATTTGCAAAAAACTAAGCACGTAATCTCAAAATTCACTGTGCATAATTTGCCAAATTTTGGTGCATAATTCCACCATCCCTACTGCTAATCACAGTTCCACTTGCCCACCTGTCTGTGTAGCCTTCGTGATTCTGATTGGATTGCACGACGTGGCTTTCGTCATCATGATCGGCTTGCACATCAGAGACTTGTTCTGCAGCAGTTTGGTCGTGGAGCTTGATGCGGACGCGGTCGCCGACGGCAGCCTGTACACTGGGGTGGATGCCGGCGTTGTCGTCTTGGCTGCAGAGCTTGGCGTAATGATTGTGGTCTTTGTGGCAGCTGACGTTGGGGTCTTCGTAGATGTAGGTGTCTTAGTGGCTGGTGTCTTCTGTAAAAATCATGCATCAGGGGTGCACGCATGCACACATAGACAAATCTTGTGCAAATGCTGACAAAATTAAACAAGATTGTGTTCAGCTTCCTATGTCAACTGACTATGTGACACTCCTTGCAACTGCTGCTGAGTGTTGGCCGCGAAGTGATCAATCGATACCTGCTGCCTGGCGCGCCCACAACAGCAAACCCACTGCAGCAGTGTGTAGAGGCCGAATGATGGGACAGACAGAGAGACAGATACTCGACTGTTACATAGACCCTGCTCCACATACTATGCGAGAGGGGTCAAAAATATGGCAGCCACGACAAAATTTGGTGCTAATGAAATGAGCCAACCAAAATTACTATTGAGGTCTTCATCAACACTGACTTACTCACTGATGCCAGAAATGGAAGTCAGTCGGACGTCAAAACGTTCACGATAAAAGAAAGATAGAATTCTGGTTGTGTTACAGCAATTAACCGATGCCATCTTGAAGAAACTACTCACAGTAATAAATTAAAAATCAATTAACACACTGAACAGCACAGCAAGCTTTTCACGACTTATTACAAAGCAATAACTGCACAATTAGCTTCAGTCTATTACACAATGGTGTATATTAAAATGTGAAGTTAGCAATAACAGTTTTCCCAGACAGACCCCTGGCACTTCCCTGACAGCTGGTAAACTCCTGGACATTTCTAGGTTTTCTAGATAAATGGTGCCACTGTATGATATATGATCTTTACCAGCTCTAAAGTTACAATTTCATAGCAGTTCATGAATGTTATTTATTGTATAGCCTATCGACAAGTTCACAAACACACTGCATCAATTTCTATAGAGAATAAATGCGAGAAGCTGATTTAATCAGACAGCAAATGGAATCTTACCTTCATGCCACTGGTTGACGGCGTGGGAGTTTGGCTTGCAGAAGTTTTAGCCATTGCCGCCAAGGTCTTCTTCAGTGCTGAGGAAGCAGCAGCAGCATTCTTGGACACTGGAAAACGACAAAATTGACTCAGATGTGACAGATTTACCAGTCAAAGATTGAAAACAAACACAGCAAGAACACGCAGGGCTTTAAAATATTCACTCTCTATGAACTGTATGCAGAAATGAGCTTTCTGATGCTCTGCACCGACTGTCTGGAACTCATTACCAAAAACTGTTCTCAACAGCGACTCTATTGCTGTTTTTAACTCTAGGCTAAAAACATTCCTCTTCTCCCAGGTTTTCTTTGCTTCCTCTGCTCACTAACATGCTGCCTGGCCCCAGCACCTCTGAAGTTACGACTTTATGGTGCTATACAAATGTGTTTATTATTATTATTACAAAACATCATTTGAAGTAACACCAACCACTCATTTCTATATTTGTTAGTTCTTTTCAATATTTTATCATTTACTTCATCTTCTGAAATGTGACTAGCACTAAATTGTTGTACTGTGCTGATGATAAACAGACAGCTGACTGAGAGCTGATACTGTCATTAGGAAGCCAGCATGAAAGGGGGAGCATCTAACAATCAACGACTATACGCAAAACATTCTGCGTAGGGGATCAACACAACCTGAAGTGAGTCTGGAATATAAGGCAAAATGTAAACACTAATAACAACAGCAGCCGCACTGTTAGTGATGAAAAAAGTTCAATCGTAAGTTTATCTTCTTTGACACAGTTGTTGGTCAACTAAGGTGATAATACCTCAGAGATCTGACGCTCGACCACTGTCGTTTATCGCAGAGATCATCAAGCTCTGTCTACAGCACGACTCTGTCATGAGGGTCAATTAGCGATAGCTGATACTTGCAAAGTATGAATAAGAAACAGCGCAGAGCATATAACCGACCATGCCTGCTTTAAGCAGCCGGGAAATTTACACACAGACAGACAGACAGACACACACACACACACACACACACCCGTTTAACGGTGCTTTGTGCTGGACTATCTGGGTGGGCCGGTACCAGAAAGGTAAAACCAATCTGGATTTTACTGAAGAAAGAGACAGTGAGTGGTAGTGGCATCAGCTTGGCCATATGCAAGTCTGCACCTCGCTCCAGACAGATAACCACGCCAGCAACCCATCACTCAGCCGGGCAAGCTAAACAAACATAAATCTTACCGACAGCTTTGCTCAGTGGAATATTATCCTCGTCCCCATCATCTTCATCTTCTTCGTCTTCTGCTGTAGTATCAACAGGTTTCTTCTTCTTCTTCGCTACCTTCACCTCCTTCTCTTCCTCCTCTTCCTTGATATCTTCTTTGTCTTCATCCTCGTCACTTTCACCAGCTTCAGCAGCTGACTGTTTTGGCCCTGGACAATGAACAAGAACTAAAGTAAGTAATTAAATCCATTTATTTAAAATGCCTACGTTCTCTAAGGTGCCTCTGATGAACAAGCAAAACTGTGTACAGTTGAGTTTGCAAATGAACTGTTCACGGCTGCTGCTATCAGAAATTCAGAATGCAAATGTCTTGGTAGTTTGTTCCAAACAGTTGGTGTAGCAACACAGAAGTGTTCTATATCAACTTAAAACATGGTACATATCTATAGGCCTAAGGACTGGTGTTCATATCCAGTTTTAAGGCAGACAGTCTGAGACAACAGAACAAACGTGTCAGCATAATTTGTATTTCTAACCCCACTGTCAGGTAGAACTTCGAAAATGGTAGTGAAAATTTCTTGCCTGCAGATGGAAGCAGACCCCACTCGGCCAACTTCGAAGACATTTTGCTTTCCCGTTTTGACCTCCTTGTCGGCTCAGGAGACGACTGTTCCGGCTTGGGTTCCACACTCTCAGACTTTGGTGTAGCTGCTGCTTTTTTGGCCTTTGTGCCAGTCTTCGGAGTCTCTTTATCTGAATCGCTAGCGTCGGATCCTTTCTTCGATGCTCCAGCAGCCTTAAGTGAAGCCTTTTCAGGTGAGGCCTTTGCAGACGAGGCCTTTTCAGGTGATTCCTTTGACTTGGCTGAAGCTGATGCTGTCCCAATGGCTGCCGCCTTCTCTCCATGCTTAGCTGCTATCATCTCTTTTGAGATCTGAATAGGGACGACAATGACGTTCGGCGTTTTGCTCAGTTTTGTAACCCCACCAGGAGATGACAACTGGTGCAGCGCGTCTTTTCGCGGTCGACCACGTGCCGACTGTCACAGAAATCACAGGACACATACATATTACAACAACGTCAACAATGCCACACATACACACCCGTTTAACAGCCCTTTGTCCGGGACTACCCGGGTGAGCCGGTACCAGAAAGGTAAAACCAATCTGGATTTTACTGAAGCAAGAGACAGTGAGTGGCAATGGCATCAGCTGGGCCATATGCAA
>Ga0126334_10000611_pt1 | contig 10581 bp, 5 predicted proteins | sample InaspJWI49metaG_FD_94491 | JGI IMG/M metagenome (GOLD analysis project Ga0126334, IMG submission 94491) | Marine gutless worms symbiont microbial communities from Oahu, Hawaii - Inanidrilus sp. 2 OAHU.JWI-49 metaG | ecosystem: Host-associated > Annelida > Digestive system > Unclassified | place...
ATTATGGCACATTTTAATTTTGTGATTAGCCAAAATGCCAAATGGGGGCATGACGGTTTTTACATTGATTGCCACCGGATGACGTCATTGGTACGGTACCGGAAAATATTCTTTTACAAAAAAGCACTGGATGTCACGATAAAGACACTCAGTCAGTCAGCCAGTCAGTCAGGTACGGAATGGTGGTATTTCGGTGGACAGTGGGAGTGGGGCAGAGTTGGAATCGATCACGGTCACCGGGCAAACAGGTGAGGAGTTTTGGCCGGGCCGGGACGGCTCGGATGGCTCAGTATATGGTTTGTTGGACATGGTTTCTGAGCGCAGTTAGAGCAGCCCCGACTGCAGCGAATAGCAACTTTCACGGTCACAGCCTCCAACTGTACTTTTCGTCAGTTGACAAGTTTAGCCCACTAGTGTTTTGTCTTGTGAAATTTTTGCCGCTGTATATTAGGCTAGTAAACGCAATTTTGCAACTCGTGGCAAGGTATCTGATTTTCAGAACAACGTTTAATGACCGGCTGATCTCGAGCTGTCGGCTCGTCGAGTCAACCACTTCCATGTTAAGTCGTCGGGTCACGGTCAAAAGCTTAGACCTGATCCAGTCGCTAGTGGAATGCTGCAGTCGGTTGCAGAAGTTGTCAGTGAGTGATCTAGTACTGCTGCTAGACAGGACGTCATTATTGGCAATTTTCGGGCGATTGGTGGTCGGAAGTGTAGCGGAGAGTAGCGACGGGCAGCGCCGCGGGGTGGTTAACTGGTGGCATCAGCTCGACGCCCGGCTGCGCCGTGCACCGCGGGACGCCACGGTCACCGCGACGACCGACCGACCGACGACTCGCTATTGATAGACCGAGCCGAGACACCAGTCAGTCAGTCAGTCAGCAGACCGACCGGCGGCGACACAGTGCAGTGCCGCCGCGACGAATGTCGTCGGCGCCAGCGCGATGAGAACCAATAAATGTCTGAGTTATGAAGACAATGCGTCGTGCCGCCGCCGCGAGCGTGGAACGCCGACCGAGTCTCGACCGTGCGACCACATTCTCGCCAGTTGCCCGGCAACGACAGTTGGTCTCCAGTCAAAAGCCCCCCCCCCCGCAGGGATTAAATTGGGGGATCCCGTCGGATCTCAGATCCGGCACCTCTTATTCGACACCCACTACCTCTAATAACACATCCTGTACCTCACAACTGAGATCCGGCACCTTTTTGCTGGGATCCACCACTCTGCTGGGTAGAATCCAAGCATCAAACACTCTTTAAATGCCATAAAAGCCAAACAGAGTGCCTTGAATGCTGGAAAACCCGTGGTCAGCGGTCTGGAACACCACCTCTGCTCTCAGCCCTTCGGGCTGGAGCTTCGGCCTTTAAGGCCTCGCGCATATATAGGGATCTACCACCTCTTGCTGAGTAATTTAACCACTACCCCCCTGCCGAAACGGCCATCACCCACTGCAAGTTTTAACTGTCTTTACTGGACCCCACATACCGCATAGTATATCTGAATTTCATATGTACGCGCATGCAAAAGCTGAGACTCCATAACTTCGATTTGTTGTAGAACATGTACAACAAATCTACAACAAGTTGTACAACAAATCGAACGCCTGCAACAAATCCACAACAAATCGAAGTGATGGAGTTCGAGCAATAATGACCGATGCGCACACCCATGATACACGCTGTTTTTGCTGATAACTAGTGGCCGTTTTAACTTTCTCTGGATCGTTTTGTCTTGAGGCTGTTTTGGCAGGGAGTCGTTTTGACTGATGGCAACCCGTCCGTTGACATGTCACAGCCTTGTGATCGAGTGATAGGCCTACAACATGTTATTGCGCGACGTGTTATATTATGAACGAACAAAAATTATAGTCCAGTATTTTACCGACGTGTTGCATACGCGATGTGCTATCTATTTCGATGCTGAATAAATTTGAGTTTTTCTCGACACTGAAGCCAAGACAACGTCCGTTACAGTAGTACAGCGTAGTGCGTGAAAGGAAACAAAGGTTACAAAAAATTTCTCACTTTTAGTCGACTTATGGCTAACTACCGGTGATATATGAATTTAAGGAAATCTATTGATAAAAACATAAAAACAATAATGTAATGTTCATCATGAGTACAAAAGTTCGTGCAAAATATGAAGTTTTTTTTCAGTTCGCTATAAGTAAAAAGGCAAAATATATCTAAAATTAAGAATAAAACAAAAAAATTTAACATAAGTCAGCAACACATTAAATAAAAATATAGTACAAATTGATAAAATAATAACTGAGTAATATAATAATTAGTTAATAATGGAAAAAAATGATAGCATTAAATTGTTCCTAATTAATTGATACACTTCTTATTGAAAATCATTTAGGCGGTTTCGCCTGCGATATCTACAAGTACATGTATCACCGGAAGCGAGCGAAACGTAGATATTAAGCATAATTAAATAACAGTAGACTACGACCTATTATATTGTAGCCTATTGAAATGATAGGGATGACTCTAGCATTTAATTTATTAAGCTCATACACAAAACTTGCAAACGTAGGCCTAGCCTACAGAATTCAGCAGCCAATCACTCAGTCACGCAGCCGTACAGGGCTGCACTTACAGGGTGCGCCAATAAAAACAACCACTTAGGAAAAATTCTATATCTCCACAAATAATATAGCAGACATGTAAACTCAAGTTTCAGATTTTTCAGAGGAGCATTCAGGCCATATATGCAGCAAATTTCATTCATCACTAAAACGTTTAAACTGTTCGCAAAAGTCGTGCAAAGTTTTGTTCGTGCATTCGTAACTGCTCAATGTGCAACTTTACGTTCACGTGAAAAGTCAATTTTAAAGTTTAAACTGTTGTATCTGTTAAACCACATAAGTTATTTTAATCAACTTTGCAGGCTATGTTGTGCGAATACAGTACTTTGGAAGTTTGACTTAAATCTGTACTATCGTTGCTGAAATGTACAAAAGTTTTCCTAGGGGTTGTTTTTCACTGGCGCACCCGGTAAGCAGTTGAAGAGTGAGGTAGACTACTGTGAGAACAGTTTCTGACAGCAAGTGAGCGCATCAACATGCGTGCGCAGTTTCTAAGTGACCCGACAGTGCACGGAAGCTGGCCCATGCAGCTAAATAAATCATGGCGTGACGCGGTCGTGTGGTCGGAGTGCAGAGATCAAACGTGCAGCAGCATTCTGGACCCGCCGACGTGCTGATTCTGTTGTACATCAGCGAAAAGAGAGTTGCAGCAGTCAAGCCGCGCGGTGACTGACACGAAGACACGTTGTGCATAGCAACGTTGTCGACGAGCCAGGGGCCCGACTTTTGAAAACTTCTTAAGATTTTACTAAGTAATTTCTAAGATATTCGTAAGTTCGGTCATTTTCCTGAGACTTTCCTAAGATATTGTTAAGAAGTTTTGAAAATCGGGACCCCGGGCTTTCCATTTGAGTCGATCAATCGATCGATCGCGCCAATCGATCGCCTTGGGGGTTCTGTGCGATCGCCTAGCTGTCTGGTTGCGTTGAAGCCTTGCGTCAATAGTTCAGCTGCTGCAGCGTGAATAGTTTCGATTTAGGCTAAGTCTGTCAATATTAGCAGCTGCCAAATGAGCGCCGTACAGTAACAACGCCGCGAACGCAGTAGCAGTCACTGCGTCTATGTTCGTCTTTCCTCGGCAATGCATGCACGTATAGATTACGTATATACAACAATATTAACAACTCATGATGAGCTTTATCACACCCTGCATGCTCCGTGCTTTGAGCAGTCGCGCCGCAACCCGACTGAAATGATTCAGCGTCGTCGTGCCGACACCGCTGGCCTGCATGACATCACATCGTGCGGCGATCGACCGGTGTCTGGGGCGCAAGCGCCAGAGAAACATGGGAACTTCCCTTTCACGCCATCCCCAATTTTTCTTCCTCCCGCAAGTTCTCTTGTAATGTTCAACAGTGCAGTAAGAGACACTCCAAGGTTTCGAATAGCTTCGGCTCGTTAGTTGGGGACCTATGTCAGGTCTATGAACTATGGCTGTTTACAATCATCGGATGGTCAATGTCGTCCAGACCTAACACGCCGTATCGGCCTTGCCTGTGCAGTCATGACGTCTCTAAAACGGATATGGAACGACAAGCGCCTGACACTCGACACCAAGCTCCGTATATAGGCCTATACCATACACTTGTTTTGTCTGTGTTACTGTACGCCGCAGACACCTGGACCTTACTATCAGCTGATGTGAAGACTCTGGATGCTTTCCGCCAGAAGTGTCTGAGACAGCTGCTTGGAATCCGATGGTACGACCGAGTCCGAAATGATGAAGTACTTCAGCGGACCGGTCTGACTACACTGTCTCATCTCCTATCCCGTCGACGCATCTCGGTATTTGGGCATGTGGCTCGTCCACGGTCGTCCACGGAACAAGTGGCTCGACCAGCTACGAAACGATTCCACGCGTCCTATTGGAGACCTCTGGAGGCGTGCTGTCGACCGTGGACACGGTGGTGCAACGACGCGACGGCCCTTGCTGGCTACGCGAACTCGATGATGATGATATGTCCCCCGGTCAGCGTGGTAGTTGCGCCTTTGACTGGCATGTTTATCACAATTTCATGAGAACTTATCCGGCGCTAATTGGCGTTGCCGCCGGCGGCGCAGTGTTCCGGCGAGATATGAAGCGAATCTATATTGCATATCGTGGCGCGTGCGTGTCCATGCAGTCGGTCAGTCGGTGGCGACGCTATACGCTATTCAGTTGCTCCACTTACCGGCAAAGCTGTGCCATCGCATGCTACTGATACATAACACCCTGGCCACCCTAGCAGACGCAGCATACAAGAAATGCAGTAAATGACTAGGCCTAAATTAGGCATGTCAGTTTTATGCGAATATGCGATTGCCGCGTATTTCGCTTATTGCCGCATTTTTCGCATATTTCAGCAAAGTGCGCATATCGCATATTTTCCGCATAAATTGGCATTTTCGACAGCAATTTTAATATTATTTGTGTTTCTATTACCTTTCTATTAGGTTTCGTTACCTCGACCAAGTGGCTGCCAACAGAATGGAACCATTTATGTGTCCGGACCCCTGTGGAACGAGATGGGGTAGTTGGTTTCAAGCAGTTCTGTACCGTATTTCCGCATATTTCCGCAGCATATTTGGTGTTTATGCGGTCCGCACATTTTTAAATGCCGCATAAAACTGACATGCCTAATAAATGACCAAGCTTAAGCTTATGAAAGGTGACTGCTTGAACAAGTCCAACCTGCAGGGTGGCGCAGGGAAAAGTGGAATACTCCACGTAGGCCTAAATACGTAGCTGAATTGTGGTTTTATTTGTGTAAACACCCCGGTTAAGATCCAGTGTAAACATAGACTTAGTATTCGTTGCAATTTTGCAACTTTACTGATATTAAACAGTTTCTTTGTGACTCCATTCATGACACGTTCACATCTGGAGCGTTGTAATTTCTGCACTGCGGATTGACAAATGATGTGGTGCGAGAAAAACAAGGCCATCGTAGACAGCAGACTCCGCCCCGGTCTGGCGCTGCCCCCTGGTGAGTCAGTTTGAGTACACGCCGCAACGTAAAATCCGTGCTGCCCTCTAGTGAGTCACTTTGAGCTTACTCCCTACTTGCGTCGCGTGTGCCATAGGGCCCATTACGGGAACATATGACGTCATCCACTAAGCCGGAAGTACATAACGTATTATAACGCCACCAGAGAAAGACCAACCCACGTCCATAAGTAATATGTACAGAAAATTTGGTGAAGTTCGGATTTGCGGTTCAGGAGATATGTACGCGTAAATACGTTCCACCTTTCCCTGCGCCACCCTGTATATTTACAGGAATGAACTGGGTTTCAAAGAGTAGTCATATGAGAACGCGTTGGCACGCTTAAAATTATTGCTACTAGAACACACTTTGACAATGCGCTAAGCGTAGAGTGAGCATATCACGCATGATGCAAATATGGTACCGGTACTGATAAGCCTACCTCTAATATTATATGCATTCATTACGGACAGCACTGTTTCTCACATACTAAATAGACAAAACAGATGAGGCATGCGAAATTGCCACACAGTCTAAACAATTGCTTATTCCCCCCCCGCCGGGGGACAATAAGCCTAGGCTTATTGATCAGGCTAATCGGACCTGGGCGGAGTGTGATGTCTACGATGGCCTTGTTCTTCTCGCACCACATCATTTGTCAATCCGCAATGCACCACTTTTTACTTCTTTTCTTTTGTCCTTTTTAGTTCTTGGTTCCGTGCAGTAGATTTAGCTGACTCGTGTCAGCTTTTGAGCGCACGTTAAAATAGCATTTCGTATCGTATCGTAAATAATTATAATATCTCCGCTGACCGCTAGTCTTGTACTCTGAAGTCTGAATATCGTAAGTAAGCTTACATGCAGATCGAGTTCAACTGGGCAACTAGCTGCTGAATTTGTTCCGCTCGCGGAACCGAGGAAGAAACAAGCTGGACTGAAAGTCATGCGAGGCGTTGCGTATCGACGGCTCGACGTCTGTCGCCGGTCCGTACAACGTCGCCGTCGGCGGCCGCGACACGGAGCCACTGTCGCGTCTCAGAGCACCGCGACAATAGTCGTCGAAATTACGTTACCGCACAGCAGTGAGTAAATATCGCACAGGACCGGCCGACTGAAGGCGAATGACCGGGCCCTCTGTGCATCCCCATGGCAAAAGAGATTCACCTGCGTCCGTTTTGTGTGTTTGTTTTCTGTGTTTGTCTGCAGACATCTAGGCTCAAAAGTTTGTTAACTATCACGCGTATACGGAGTTATACCATTCAGTGAACGCCATCAATGTGCACAAGTCGACATCATAACTGTGTCTCATAAAAAGGATCCCAGACATTTTTAACCGTAAGTCAAGTATGCGTCACTGAATTTTAATAATTTTTGGCAGGAATGTTTCGCAGGAAGTGGGCAATTGAAAGATGCTATAATTTCCCACCTCACCTGATTGGTGTATCTGCACTACCTTGTAAAACTGGAAACATGGAAATTACACCTTTACACTTAAGTGTTGCGTGTTGCTTTCTTAACAAACACACAAAAAATATCAAAATTATAACCTGGTCGTAGTCAGACTGTTCTTCATTCATAAAACAATCAACAATATGCACCAAACATGACCAACACAGGGCACAAAGCATTCAGCCATCTGATATGCACACAGTCGGCGTTCACCATGTCTGCCATGATATCGGGCGCCGTTATGGCAGTCTTTTTCGGCTGACGTCGAAAGTCATCGGACACTATCAGTGAGATTTTTTTACTACACTATTTCAACAAATTTTAACTGTTATCAAGCACGTTGCTGATGACAATTTTGTTTTCAGCAGAACAGTGCACCGGCACATCATGCATGCAACGCACTCAAACTGCAGGAGAGCGAACTCTCAATTTCAGTTCAGTTCAGTTCTTTTAATTATTACCTTCAGCTTAAAAGCCCAGCAGTGAAGCCCACTGAATATAAGATTTAGAGATTCACACATTAGCACGAGTATAAGTTGCCAGTCAACCAGATTAAAGAAATCAAGCAGTGACTGGTTGAAGTCTCGTGAAGTAGAATACAGCATTAGAGTGAAAAATGCGATTTTTGTGTTTTTCTATTTCACAAGGTAGCGCAGAGACAGTATTTAGGTGAGGTGAGAAAATAAACTATTCTTTGATTGCCTAATCTCTTACTAATATTTATGCCAAAAATTATAGAAATCAGACAATTCTTGCTCGAGATATAGCTAAAAATGTCGGGGATCCTTTTTTTTCTGAGACACAGTGTACAAATCACCTACCGGGTTACTCACAGACGACGTTCTGCAGCGTTCACTCGCACACATTTTACACGCACGACACTAGCGCGTATCACATACACTACGCAACAAGTATCAGCTGTCGCTAATGGACCCGCGCGACGGAATCGTGCTGTAGAGTGTAGACAGACCTCGACGATCATTGTAATAAACTAGATCGTCGAAGGTACTGTCAACTCAGCTGACTGACAACGGTCCAGTTATCACACCGTGGGCGTCCACCTTTGTCGAGCTAAAATGATGCCGTGGCGAAATTTTCTAAGTCCGGAGTTTAGGACAAAGTTCTATAGAAAAGTACCGTTATTTTTATAGACACCTGAATTTCCTTATAACACAGCGTAGCACTGGTCGAAAAAAGCCTCCGTACCAAAAACCAGCTCGATTCGTCCAGCCGTTTCGATAGAACACCAACTTATGACAGGCAGTCACAGACACATACAGATACAGACACAGACAGACAGACAGACAGACAGACAGACAGACAGACAGACACAGGGCCGTTAACTAGTACCCGCGCTGACATAGAGTCGCGCGGGTAAAAATGAATACACGCAAAACGGATTCCTGGTTTTCTAGCCGTGGTGTTTATTATCACTGCACTTATTTTTACGCTTTGTAGGCCCATACCTACCTTGTAAAAGCTTACTGCGTTTCGAGGTGTGGGCGAACATCCGTTGACGTGTGATTTCGATATATAAGTTTAGCCATGAGATAAAAACATAGCTAAGCTGTGGGTAGTGAATTGTTTTCATTGTATCGTGTAATCGTGGACTTTTTGATTCGTTCATAATGTGTTTTTCGACTCAACATTAGACAACAAATGCGGGTAACGTGGGCCATACATCTAAACGGTGAATTTGGCTAAATGTCTTTATTCGTTGTTAACGAAGAACAGAAGTCGCGTAATAGTCATGTTTCCCAAATAGGCCTAAATAGTCTATTTAAGCGCGCTTTCAAGTATGGATATGTCAAAACATTTTTCAATCTGGAGCAGTTACTGCAAAATTATGACAATAACTTGTTGACAAAAGCAACCTATGAAAACCATGCCATGCATCATCTCCTTCCCAGTTTCAAGTCTAGTTGTTATAACTTACGAAGTCATGGACATGGTTTGTCGGTTAGTTTTGTTAAATCTGAACTTCATAAAACATTTTATCAACAGAGTTTTATTTAGTGAGTTTTATTAGATTCCTGTGTTTGCTTAGATATTGATTTTTTGTGTTTTATTAGTTGTGTTTAGGTTTAGTTTTTATTGTCTACATGTATTATGTTAAAGTCATTGCATTCTCACATCATGTGTCTGTCGTGATGTGTTTTATACACATAATAATAATAATAATAATAATAATAGATCGACTGTGAAAATCTCGTGCTCCAAGCCAACGTCGCAAGATGACGTCAGATTAATTTGATATCACGTCATTCAAGCGCATGGTGACTACAGCTGCAGTCGAATGCCATTCACGCACCTGTTGTCACGTGATCTGAACCTCGATCATCTCATGACGTCATCATCAATGTGCTGACAGCAATCACTTGTCGCCTCGCTGCTCGGGTGCCAAGGACTGGACAGTGATCGGCAATGATATTTAGAGCTTGATTGGTTGGAAATCACTCGCACAATGAAATCCGTTATCTGGAACTCAGAAGGGTGGACGCCAAAAGACGTCGACGTTCGATTATCATTGATTATCATTGAGTGATTTCCAACCAATCAAGCTCTAAATAATACGATAATCAGTACACTGGCTCTAAAACTCACTGGCTTATTTGATATCCGCAAGAAGCTCTGCACCCGGAGACGGGCCGCGTGACGCGCTGTGTCAGTCAATATCTTGTCAACTGCTGCTGCAGCACAACTTTGTGAACAAGTTGTACAACAAGTCCAGAACAAATCGAAGTAATGGAGTTAGCGGGTTACAGTCGACCGACGTTTATAAACTACGTGCGTCAGCAATGATGCGTCGACCGTCGTAGGTGTGAACAACAATCTCGACTGTCGACTAGTTTTGTTGACAATACGATCGACGTGCGTGGCAAATTTTTCTAAGTCCAGAGTTTGGGGTAAAAAATTTTTTTTGAGGTAAGTACCCTTATTTTTGTTATAACACAGCTATTGTGGGACAAGTCGAAGGAAGCTCCCAAGCCAAAACTAGCTCGATTCGTTCATCCTTTTCCACAGAACTTGTCACAGACTTGTGACAGACGGACACATACGGACGGACGCAGACGGACACAGGGTCGTGACATTATACCGCGCTAGCATAGCGTCGCGCGGTGAAAACCCGTCGAGTATGTAGGTTTGCGTCGCAGAATATTGTACGTAAATAATATTATAGGCTATAGCGGTATATGTACACTGTACATCAATGCCTGAATAATAAACTGTAGCCTATTTTGTCTCGTACCGTACAGTTATTTCCAGTGCCTGTGCCTATTAGTTTAACACGTGTCGTCCATTCGTGTTTTGTTTGTACTTCGTATTTCGCAGGTCTCAGTAGCCGAGTGGTTAGCGCGTCTGACTGCGGTGTGAGAGGACCCAGACAGTTGTGTTTATCGCGACAGCTGCTGCAATATACAGTCTTGAGCACGGGCTGTGCACCTTTCCTGCAGTGCTTAGGTCGACTCAGCCTTCCACCCTTCGTGGGACGGTAAAATGAGTATCAGCTTACGGGCTGAGTAATAATAACAATGGCGATGGTGGATGTGGATGATAGCTGCCAATTTTCG
>Ga0126334_10000613_pt1 | contig 10571 bp, 6 predicted proteins | sample InaspJWI49metaG_FD_94491 | JGI IMG/M metagenome (GOLD analysis project Ga0126334, IMG submission 94491) | Marine gutless worms symbiont microbial communities from Oahu, Hawaii - Inanidrilus sp. 2 OAHU.JWI-49 metaG | ecosystem: Host-associated > Annelida > Digestive system > Unclassified | place...
TATTCGTCATCGTTTTTCCTGTCCTACTCTAGGTTACTCACAGGAAAAAGCTCCAGTGAATATCTATACACTGATACATATGCACGTCGTAAATAAGTAAGTGTTTTTCGCACAATGAAGCGGGAGGCGGGGCGTGGCCACAGGCCACGACCTGGCCCGCGGCCCGCAGGGCCACGGCCTGGCCCGCAGGGCCACGGCCCCGGCGCTGCAGCGCCGGTGGCCAGCGCCGGCGGTAGCCGGCGGAATATCGCTTTCGCGGGGATCTGTACTCTCAAGAGAGTACTTTCCCTCTAGTTCGTAATGCGTCCTCGTTCTCCGAGTCGGGCGCAATATAGCCTAAATAAGTGTTATTAAAGTGTTACTGTTACTATGATCAAGGTTGCTGAGCTATTTTGGTTGCCAACTTGTTTAGACAATGATTGTTTATTGCATAGCATTCGTTTTCGGTCCCCATGTGCCCTTCCGCAAATAAATTCGGGGGGGGGGACTTTATTGCTTCTGTCCTCGGGCGCCGAGATCCCTAGTTACGCCACTGCAGATCTTGTTCACAAGTCAAACATTTTTTTCGTGCGTGTCATCTTGCTTTATTTCAGTTGTTTTTAAAAGACTTGCAAAACATCGTTGCTGCGATTGGAAGCTAATTAAGACTGACGTCACATGACACTATTGCAAAAATTCAGTAGTAATGACTAATATAAAACAGAAAACGTTAACAGGATTATACCTCATGAAGCAGAACTTCGGCAGCTGCTAACTGGGTCGTCTCAACAACCGTACCTAAAATCCAAGCACAACCAGGGCAATAGAACCCGACTGTGACACTGAATTAAACAACTGTGTATGGCCTACATCGATCAAAACTCCTTCAACTGTATTTTCACGGAACGCAGTATAGTGAATACAATAGGGCCATGACTAGGCTAACAAACAGTCAGACACGCTTATCACGATACGTTTTGCCGGGGTCGGATGAATAAAAAAAGCATTTTAGTCTAGTTGTACGTATAATGTACACCGTCGTTAATACCGCTCATTTCATCTTCGACGAACTGTCGATGCAGGCCTTTCCTCGAGGAGTAGTTTGATTCAGAGACGCCGTCTTCTAGTAAGCTTTGCGAGTGAACAGTAAACAACTCAAATGATGCCATTTTCAACTTTTTAGAAGAACGAACGCAATTAATGACGTCACGATGAAGTTGGCTTGGGATGGGCAATTTGTGAATTTTGCTAAACGTTAAAATATTCGATATACATCGATGCTACAGTCGAGTAGCCAAGTAGGAGTAGCCGAGGAAGCAGGCAGCTATATATGCACATTAATTTCATCTTTACGATGTAGTCTACAATAAATCACTGGCAATGGAACAATTTTGTAGTCACCGTCGCAGTCACATGTCTAATTATAGTATGTGTGCGTGCGTGCGTGTGTGTGTGTGTGTGTGTGTGTTTGTTCCATTTAAGTTTTAACCGTACGTCTGTCTGCACTGTACGACGTGAGTGTGGGTTCTGGGTACTGAATGAATGAATGAAGTTTAACGAAAAATCTACAAGACGAGTTGTAAGACCACTTAGACCACCCATTTGCCGTATATGTTGATTGAGGAGCCAACTCAGCCAAGAAAAAAGAGTGAAATTCTTCTACTGTTACTCTCTGTGTTAGTCAGTGAGTGATTGCTAATGTCCCAAATTTGACGACATTATTATATTGATGAGTGACGACAGTAACATGGGTTTACATGCGGCGACGTATAGCCTACGGTATAGGCCTATAGTCAAAGATGCCTCGAGTCATTTTCATTCCTGCAGCAGTGTATGAACCACAAATCACAAAGATATTTGTCGTATGCTTAACAGCAGTTAGCTAATCTTAGCTTACCAACAACTGTAACAAGAACAGTTGGTTCAAGTTTCAACTACCGTGGTTTCACAGGTTTGTAGTTTGTGCAACGCTACCCAACATGCTTTCAAACAGACGAATTTTAGGCAGACCCTCGAACTGGAGCTGACGCGGAAGCAGCGCGGAAGTAAACAAAGTGTCATGTGATTTGAGGCATATGACTAGTTAAGTTGTTGTCATTTTTGGTATATTGTGCTGTCCCAGTTAAATGCCAAGGTTAGCCCGTCACATTTATTTCAAACATTTAATGTTGGTAGTAGTTTTATAGTGAAACGATTGTTGAAGGATTATCTTGTGCCTGGGTTTTTGGTTGATGTTAATGCTTCGGTTTACACTGCGGTGTTAGCACAGTATATATGGCCAAGAACGACAGCTCGCGGGTATAACTGAAATCGAAAGGAAAACCTGGCGCCGTATGGTGAATGAAGTGCTGGAGTGTCGTACACACAACAGGAATATGCAATTTTAGTGAATAATTTCAGGAAATTTTTCACAAATTTCAGTATGTAAAAATTAGCCCCATGCGGGACTGACGGTCAGCTCTTCCGAAACTGATTTATATTCCAAGTTCAAGACGAATTTCGAACTTTAAAGGTCTTTTGTGGACAACGGACGTTTGAGACACACTTAACACATAAATTTGACACTCCGGAAGTTATATCTGCAGCTGGTTCTCGGATGAAAATTATTACTAATACCTTTCATTATTGCTCAAAACATATTTCAATGGAGTAGATAGGGAGCTGTCGTTCTTCGCCAGCTTCGCTGGCCATATATATACTTAGGTGTTAGCTATAGTGGACTGACAGCATCAGTAATACCCACTGTGTGAACGAAGGAGGAACTATAGTAACATTGTCGTTGAACTGAATAGACCTCACTGGACAGTGATAGGCATCAATGTATGTTGCTGTGGACTTAATTAATATTCATATGATCTGTTATTACAATTATGTCAGTGTGTTGCATACTTTTTCAGCATGAGACGTTTGGTGATTCTTTGGATAGAAGCTGTTTGTTTGGTCTCTATCTTTTACATTGCTGCTGGCAGAATTGATGAAGCCGCTCGTAAGTTTAGTTACCATATGTGCAGCTTTGGCACTCTAGATTTTAGCTGGGATGTACCAAATAGGGAGTTAGCACACTGGCTGCATACGATTAGACTATTCAGCACACTATTCAGAGCCAAAGCAAATACGAAGTGAATATTTGGTACAGCCCTAGTTTTTAGCATTTTGACTGTTATTAGGCTACATCACTATGCATAGCATAAGATGCGGCCTATTGTTACCATTTTAGTGTGGTTTGTCTGTGTGTCTGTCTCTCTGTTGGTCAAGCATAAGTTGTGCTATAATTGCTGAACTGATCGAGATGCCATTTGTAGCGTGGACTCTGGGGTTTCAAGGAACAATGCGTTAGGTTGGAGCCCAGATCTTTCCACAGGAAGGGGGCAGGGGCACTTTTGGGTGGGGTCATAATTGGGCGTTTTCAGACTTGCCTGCAGTCATTATTCTCAGCCTTATTCACTAGGTGGCAGCAGTGATTTGGCCTCTGGCTACCAGTCTGCTGCAGCAGTGTGTTATAGTTGCAGTAGTAATAGAAATACCAGTAACATTAATATTTTATAAATTGAGTGGCTTTACTCTATGTATTATTTTGCAGGAGAAGTGGATAATTTTCTTCGTGAATTGAATCCATCTGATGTGCATCAGCGATTTCTGACATCAAAATATTGCCAGTGTGTTAAGTATGACTGTGGCTGTTGTGTTCTCATCAACCTGGAAGAACTGAAGATAATCAATACCATTGGTCAGCAAACACTTTTTCATTGTCACGGTCACATTTGTTGTGTATCTTGCTGAGCTTGTATGTGTATGTGTTGCGTTTATATACTGCTTGCAGAAAAAACTACCACTTTTGTTTTACAGTATGCGTCAAACAATCCTACATAATTTGAATAAAATTTGTTACAGTGTAGACTTGTGGCCTTGAAGCGAGATGGGATGCATGCATATGAAATGGATAAATATAACATCACACTTCTTGGTTACCTGTGCTGCATATAGTAGATAATTTTTGTAATTTTTTTGGATAGCCACAGTAGACAGTTTCTTGCATACATACATATGTACACCTATTTAACAGCTTTTTTCCAGGACTACCTGGGTAACCTGGTACCAGAAAGGTAATACCAATGTGGATTTTACTGAAGCAAGAGACAGTGAGTGCAGTGGCATCAGCTGAGCCATATGTAAGTCTGCACCTGCTTCAGAGAGGTACCCATGCCAGCACCCCACCACTCAGTTTTTACAGGCCGGATGCCCTTCCTGCTGCCCAACCAACAGTGTCAAAGCACTGAAGGCATGTCATTGACAGTAGACAGTTTCTTATTGTGAAAAAATAAGACTCTGCAAGTTGGTGCCCAGTTGCTTTTGTTGTTGATAATGAAATCTTTTGGGTTGCAAAAGATACTGTGGTGACATTTTTAACGTGTGGTTGGCAGTACTGGAACGCTTATGTCAGATTTATTGAGAATTTTGTAAATCATCTTTTGTAAATCATGAAAAGCAGCTCTATATATTCCCCACTATGCTTCAAGTTTTTTATAATGTTTGTAATCTTTAGATTTCATGCACATGCTACCAGCAGTGGGTATTTAAGTGATGTGAAGGTAGTTTTATATACAGCAGGTCAGTCATTTGTGTGCACGGTTGTGTGCACTTTTAGTGTGTGACACAGTCAGTGTTTTGTGTGTATATTTAAGCTTGTGTCAATGTCTCGTATCTGCCCGATGAGTTTGGCTTCAACTTGGCTTTCTCATTGAATCGCACTGTACTGTACAACAAGACAGTGTCGGGTAAGTAGTCATATATATGTTATAGTGTAACAGTAACAGAGTTACTTGTATTTTGCTGCCTACTGGGAGATGGAGGGGGCATATCACAAAACAGTCATCATTGTGCATGCCTTTGCAGTTCATAGACTGTTTACTGATATTGAAGTACGAACAACAACAACCACCTCCTTTTAACGGCCTTTTCCAGGTGAACGTGGTCAGCTGATTCTCCCCCATAGTTTTCTTTCTCAGCACTTCTTCCAGAACAGAGCCCTTGGAGATTAATGGCACTGTACTTTTAATGGGTTGGATGTCCTTCCTGTTAGTGTCAGAGCAGTGAAGGACACATGGCACTAAACCTAACTTGTGGTCTAGCCTCATCCTTTCTTCATCCACTGCCACACTCCTAATGACAGTAACAATGTTATGAAGCCAGGCTTAAATGTAAAATGTGAAAGATATTATGAAATCACGTATAATTTATTTGCATGCACTTCGTGCTGTGATAATGTTTTGTAAATGTAAAAATGGCTGCATTGGTGTGATTGATGCATAAAAGTGAATGATTTAAAATTTCAGTTGGCCTAATGTGTACAAATCATTGTATACTGTATGCTGGTTAAGTCGTCAGAAATTATCGATTGTTCAGTTGCTTTCGACAAACAGTAGATTATTAGATTGTTGGAGTCAATGCTTTGACATTGTTAAATAACTGAATTCAATACTGCTGCTGCTGCTAGTAAGTGTTTGTTTAACCAGACTGATTGAACTTACTGTGGTTTGAGGTGGATCGCCAAAAGCCAGTGACAGCATTTTTGCAGCAGTTTAACATCGCATGCATAGCTGAGAATGTGGCATATTGCTACAGACAGTTTAGTGTGGTCTGTTTGTGTGTCTGTTGGAGACAGCTGTGAGCCCTGCAAATGTGAAAGAACTGATCGAGGTCCCATTTAGGCTATGGATTTGTGGGGATTCAAAGAACCACATATTAGGTAGAGGCCAGGCTGTCTTCCACAGTAAGGGGCACTTTTCAGGGGCACATGCCCGGTGGTCAGTATGCTCAAACTGACTCACTGGGCAATGCAACCTCTAGGCTTCTGCCATTATGTGACCATTTATTTGTAATTTTGTGACAGCCAAGAATCCTCCACCAATATGTATTGCTGTTCCATATCTGAAGAAGGAGCTGTCACTGTGTGTCGACTTGCACGATCTCGACGTCGGCGATGATTATATCAGTGGATGTGTGAGGGTGGAGGCTCATCTTCTGCATATTATTGTTAAGAAATTAGAGCTGGGTTGTTTTAAAATCCCGCTATACTCTGTGGCGGCTCAGCACACTGCTGCTGCAATTGTAAAGTCTATGCAGGCAGCCCAGTTGGAAAATGATGTTTTCAAGTAAATGTTTTTATTAATTTTCTGCTTATGCATTCTTTTGATAAAGTTTTGCATTTGAGCAACGTGTTAAGTGCCTTTCTTCTGCAAATCAACAATGTAACATTGTCACATTCATCTAACAAATGCTTTTATTGAGTTTTTTCATGAGTGACGAACAAGACTTGAATGCAGGTGGGCCTAATAACTGTGTTAACTGTGATGCCATATTTTTTCGAAGTCATAGGCCAAAGGCTATTTCAGCCACTTTGATCATTGGAGCAGCATATTGGTGTTTGCGTTTCACTGGCAAGGTATGACTTCTTATTAGTGTTTTGTAGTGCCTTTAAGTCTAATTGGAACTGTTTTCACATTGAAGCTGTTGAACTCACCAGATGTGGCTAACAGTGTATAATTGTTTTAATATGATTTGTTATTATGCTTATGCTTATTTAATGCATAACAGATGGTTTGTATTACAAGCTGCATTTATTTTTTACTGTGTTATTGACATACAAATTCTGTATTTGCAGTTCAAAATGTGTGATTTATGTGGAATTTTCTTCCTTATTGTGCTGTAAGTTTGATGTTTTATTGAACGAATGTTGTGACTTATTTGATGGACATTTTACATTATAAACAAAGTGAATGATATATTTTGGAGGCTTTTGCTCTGATAGATGGAGATGGGCAACTGTTCGTTTGTATAATGTTTTTTACGAAACCAACTACCAAGACCAACTCAGCCTTAAACAGGTAGTCATTGGCCAAACTGTGCAGTAAAGACAGATCTAGCTCTCTTTTCTCTTGTGGATTAAACATGTATTTGGCACTTTTTTAGTTGCTTTGATCCTTGCTGTTGGTATTAATCGATTTGAATACATGCTTGCCTGACCAAAGCACATTGGAGATGGATATCATATTAAAATGCTATAAGAATCAGCAGGCTTTTAGTTTAGCTTTGAAAGTGTCTTTTTTTATTATGTGACTTCCATCTTGTTTGTTTGAATCTGATAATGTCGTTATTTTGTTTATTTGTTGACCGTCTTTATCTCATTTGTTGACTCCATTTATGCGAAATAAACTATATATTATGTGGTTATTAGATACAGTTAGTAAACCTATTACACTTGTTGAGTTGTCAGTGTTCTTTCCTTGTTGAAAGTGTGGTAATTTTATCAGTCGTGTCTATATAACAGTGCTCGAACTGTTTGCGGTTCTCTGCAAAGTAGAAAAGTAGCTTTTTCTTATTTCCTGCCACTGGCCAGTCATTGCTACACCAATAGAAGGTCGTCGCCATAGCATTGCGTAGCATGGAGATACGCTCGTGGACAGACACAGAAACACTCAGACGCGCTTATCATGGGGGGATATTCCGCTCCCTTACGTTTTACCGCGGTCGGACGAATAAAAAAGCATTATAGTCTAGTTTTATGTATAATGTACAAAGTTGGAAAATAACACTTTTACGCATATCGTAAAACAAAATAAACGTTGGAAAGTGAGAGATAGTAAGTGAAGGCAACGGTCATGGCACCACATTTGTAACGAACAAGGCGCTGTCGATATACTGCTAGTACACCCGTTTAACGGCCTGTTTTCCAGGACAACCTGAGTACGCCGGTACGAGAAATGTAAAACCAGTCTGGATTTAAATGAGGCAAGAGATGATGGGGTTTGGGGATGCAATGGCATCAGCTGAATCATGAATACAATCTGCACCTCGCTCCAGACAGATAACCACACCAACACCTCATCACTCAATTTTTATAGGCCGACAGTGTAAAAGCACCGAAGGACGCGTCAATATAATAAAAACTATATTGATCGATTTGAATAAATTACGAATTTTTGACGCTTCTCGCATAGTATGCAGAGTAGGGTCTATGTAACGGTTGGACGCCCGTCTGTCCCATCGATCGACAGCAGCAATGGCGGGTTTGCTGCTGAGCGCCCTGCGGGCAGGAGATATCGATCGATAGCTGCGGGCGCCGTGCTGCAGGCGTCGGCGCTCACCAGCAAACTTGTTTTTCTTAACTGTGCAGTTAATAGTTTCAACTCGCCATAACTGTAGGCACACTGCATACAGCATAGGTTGGTAAAACATGGTCTCTGCAAGTTTAGGCGTTCCACTGACTGACCAGCATAATATCAACGTTATGATTAACCATAGGACTAGTGAAAGCGCTAGTGTGGCCTGTAGCAACGTACGGCTGTGAAAGCTGGACTCTCAGGAAGAATGAACACGTCTTGGCGCCTTTGGGATGAAAGGCCTGAGAGATTCTGCGGGTTTCGTGGACAGCAAAGAAAACAAATGAGTCAGTTCTTAACAAAGCTGGAATAAAGAGGGAACTGTTAGACCGTCAAAGCAAGGAAGCTAGCATACTATGGTCACACCATGAGGAAACAAGGAGTTGCCTGAAGAAAGAGATAATGCAAGGAACAATGCCAGGTGCACGCAGGCGACGAAGGCCACGCACGGCCTGGATGGACAACATCAAGACGTGGATAGGACTCCCCGTGGAAGAGTCAATCAGAATAACAGAGGACAGAGATAAATGGAGAAAGTACGTCCATCATGTCCATGGTGTGGCCAACCCTCGGATCGAGGACTGCTGAAGAACAGAACCGAACAGATTGACAAGTAGCAACTTCGCGTGACGCGTTCGTGCACAGTGCACTGTCTGCTATCGACCGCGTTGCTATGATCACTACATAGTAACACGCAATTTCGGCGGTTCGTGTTTTTCCAGGTAGTGCAGAGACATTCGTTAGATGAGGTGAGAAAGTAAACTACCATTTGATAGCTGACCCTCAGCAACATTTGCCCAGAATTATTTTTAAAAATCGGTTGATGCACGTCGAAGCTATAGTGTTGTTTTGTGGGACACCACTTGCTAGTGTACTGCTGCTGCCCCTTCCGAATTAGGTGGAGAATATCGACCGCAATTAAGTCTGTTCATGGCTAAATATTACCCCGCCCCAAAAATGCCCCTACTCACGAGAAGATCAGGGCCCCCATTTAGTACATGGTTCCTTAGGCGCCCACGAGTCCACACTCCCCCAAACAGCATCTCGATCGGTTCATCCGTTTATGCATGGCTTACAGTCGTGACCAACAGAAACACGCAGACAGATCACGCTACATGTGGCTGCATCTTATGCTATGCTTTACGATGGCACCTAAGAACAATTATAACAAGTTGCTGTTGTAATGATAGCGATATACCGCATCGACGCCGCTTCATTGATCATTCCATTGTATTCGCCAGGTGGCGCCAGTGTACAGTGCCATCTAATACGTGGTCCCTTGGGCCATTGCACGCGATGCCAGCGTGTGATGGACGTTAAGATGGGCTGCAAAAATAGACGGAGTTTATAGTGCACTGGCAGCACTGCACAGCTACTGTGTCGCGCTGATGCGCAATAAAAACGTTTACGCCAGTACGGTCGGAAGCAGACTGGCGTGACAATTGAATCGATACGAACGGCGAGGTTAACGTCGTTTACGGTCGTTATCTAAGGAGCAGGACTGTTAAGCTTCGTTCACAGCAGACGAACTAAACTTAACTGCAGCGTGAACAGTCCATTGGAATATTTTTGCGTGCATTTTCTCAGTCCGTTTTGTGTTGTTGCCTTGAAACGTTGGTCTGCTAGCACTTGAAACCTGTATGCCGTTCACTGATTCGCAGATATTTTTAGTTGTCCGAAGTGATTACGACAACGACAGTGCCAAGACGAAAAAAACCCGCTTCTCTGGAAGTCTCTTATGCTGTGATGACTGAAGATATCGCCCCTATGTCACACGTGTCTTTCGTAGTTGCAAATCTGCAATGCCATTGTCGTAATTCGTAGGTTTAATTGCTTAAGTTATCCACCGGTTGGGCTGCTGGTGACATTTTGTCTATTTTCTTCCACAACAATATCTCTGGAGGTGAATCTTTCATAAACCAAGTCGCCCCTAGGACAAGTTGATAACAATAATTAGTCCCCAGAGTCCAGATTCGTTAGCACCGTACGTGGTGCACCGGTGTGTTGCGTTTCGTTACGGTGCCGCGTGGCGTCGCATCGCATCCCGTGCGAACGAATCTGCCGTGAACAGTGAAAAGGAACCAACTTGTTTTGTGTTTTCTTCTTCAGTGGCGTGACCCATGATGCAATGTTGCCGTGTCGACGATACGTCGCCAGAGCGTGCGGCCACTGGCCTTTCTCCGGGCTGATTTTGTAGCCTACGTATTTTGTACGTAACTTCATCAAACATCAACAGCAAGCAATATTAACTAGACGAGGTGGACGGAATTGACACCTTTATGTGTCTTTCACTCTAGGCTTAAATCCTTCCTTAATTCATGACCTACTTTTTCTCCCTATCTCTACAATAGAGTCTGGAGTGAGTTAACGTGTTGTAACTCACTCTCCCATTCGCGCCTGGCTTGTTCACGCTTGAATGCACACATCCAGCCA
>Ga0126334_10000615_pt1 | contig 10560 bp, 11 predicted proteins | sample InaspJWI49metaG_FD_94491 | JGI IMG/M metagenome (GOLD analysis project Ga0126334, IMG submission 94491) | Marine gutless worms symbiont microbial communities from Oahu, Hawaii - Inanidrilus sp. 2 OAHU.JWI-49 metaG | ecosystem: Host-associated > Annelida > Digestive system > Unclassified...
CCCTATGTATACATAGGATGACGGTGACGTAATTTCCTTCTGTGTCTATTCCAGCTGGTTTTCGCCGCCATCTTGTAGGTAAAACTCTGAAAAGTGCTGGTTACTAAAATAGCGCTTAAATACGATCTGTTGGTAAGTTAGTGGTCGTGTGGGCATTTTCGTAAACTAACTGATTCAATTTTGTGTGAATAACTCCATAAACCTTCGCTTTTTAACTCCACACATCATGCCAAGTTATACCCACAACATGGCGATCGTATCGTGACCATAGATTCTGTGACGTCAACATCCCACGCCCTTGGCGGATCCAAACTCCCGGCTATATACAGTCTGAGTCCAAAAATCTTACCCCCGAGTTTTTCTGGCAATATACAGGGGCCTACCCAACAACTGAAAATTTTTGAATAAAACTGTACGCGCTATTGTAGTCCACATCTCGCTAAATTACACAGTTTTATTCAATTATCTGTAACTTCGTCAATGGTAGCCTTTTTATGCGCAATCATCTGTATGGAATTTTTACATTTCACCAAAAACGCGAAAAATTACGAAAAGCTTATATCTGCGACATTATGGCCGATCTCAACAAAATGTGGCATGACGATGCAGAACTCTGGCGTATCTGCAGTCCGTCATTCTTGATATGCTCACCAAGATTTAAAAAGTGAAATAAAGACAACTAACAGTCGACTGCCGTTTTCGGAGCTCACGTTTTGGCTAAATGAATACTGCAAACGTGCTACGTAATTGCAAGCATGTGAACATATTCCCTTTTGCACATTACACCTTCGTATGTCGTACCTCTAGGACTGTACTCAATAGCGTACATAAATCCAAACATTTCATCGGAGTACTCTCGTTGCAGTACGCCCAGTTTTGATGCGTCTTCCATTCCGGCATTGTAACACAGAATCCTGAAAACAAACAATGCCTCAACATCACTTCTGGCATATCACCCGCGCGACGCTATTTATTATTTACAGATTTTTAACTATATAATTCTACAGACGGCACAAACTGTAAATTAAAGTGCTATACACCCGTTAATCAAAGACAACAAGAAACTTTGCTATCGCAGACGGACCACGTGACGCGCTGTTAGTCAAAATCTTGTCAACAGTTACTGTAGAAATAATGTAAGTTGTACAACAAATCCACAACAAGTCGAAGTAATGGATTTACGGGGTTACAGCTGATCGACTTGTAGTAAACAGCCACGACTCGTCGAGTGTCGTATAGGTGTCGTCAACAAGCTCGACCGTCGACTACGATGACGACGAGTTTTTACTGTGCGACGCCATGCTAGCGCGGTATATGCTATCAGCTTGTGTTTGTCTGTCTGTCTGTCACAAGTCGGGGTTCTACTACGACGGCTATAAAATGGGGTGGGTTAAAATTGGCCACTTTCCACAAATATCTGGCTAAATCTCGTAAACGACACAAGATAGACGCACCGTTTCTATTAAAGTCAAATAGGAAGTCATCGGTGACATTGCCGATGACTGAGTGACCCATAATCGCCCTAAACTACCCCACTTTTTATACTTTGCACCGCTTTTAGTATCTTTGTAACGGCCGTTGTAGTTAGAAACTTCAAATTTGGTCTGTAGGTTAATGGTAGCAAGTCCCGGCCTGCTGACGACAAATCATCCCTGTGTATGTTACCTATGGCCGTGGCTCGGTCAATGTCTGGCGGCGTAGTGATATGTTATGTACTTCCGGTTTATGGATGACGTCATGTTTGCTCATAAGCCAAGGTTGCTCGACTCGACTCGCCGCCCAGCTGAACCGCAGCGCACACGCAGCCTGAGGCTTGGCTATAAACTGTGCGCAGCAATACCAGTTGCAGGCCAATGGACGCACGGGACTACTTTTTGGGCGTTTAAAGTAACTTCCCAGGTGGCAACACCGGGGGCGGAGTCTGCGGTCTGTGACTGCCTTGTTTGCATTCTGCGAACACATATGATCGTTGACCTCTTGTTCTCTCTGTCGGCAACACAGAGCAGGTCGAGATCTTCGGCGAGCGCGATGTTGTGAAGTACGTCCGCGTCGCCGACGCCGAAGAATCCAATCAGCTGACCACCTGCGTTGTACTTGATCACTCGACTGGCGCAGTACCTGCGCGCACACAGACTGCCGTGTAATGTAATGGCAATGTGAAGTTTAAGGTGACACTTCACGAACAAGTCCGATAAGTCTGGTGTGGCGGGCGTGGCGCTTTCGGGCGTAGGCCTACGCTAGTTTCGTTGGGACCTGAAAACTTCTCTTTTCTTTTCTGTTTTACGGTACGATACGAGATGCTATTTTAACGTGCGCTCGAAAGCCGACATAAGTCAGCTTAATCCACCGCACAAGTCAGCTTAATCTACCGCACAGTCAGCTTAATCTACATAGTGTATACAGCGCATTAGGGGCTTTGCGATTATGCGCTATATATGAAATTGACACTGTCGTTACCGGGGCACCTTACAGTATTAAACGTTGCAGTCTGTCATACAGCTGGACACTATGGTGAAGAGTGCGATGACTGAAACAGTGCCGTCTTGAGGTCGCGGCGGAACTGCAGCAGCGATGGCGCATAACGAACAGACGACGGAAGAGCATTCCACGCTCGAGCAGCAGTCGCCGGGATGGCTCGATCACCCAGCGTGGTGAGTCGTGTGCACGGTATGACCAGCGTCGACGTAGAAGCACTCCGAAGACGCCGGGATCTGAGTAAGGTATGACGGCGCCGTGCCGATAAGACAACGATACGTGAGAACGCATAACCGACCAGAGGGTGGTTCGTGAAATTGCTGACACTGCCCGCGTGCAAGCACGGTCTATGTAACGGTCGGATGTCCGTCCGTCCGTCTGTCCCATTGTTCGTTCAACAGCGGCGTGGGGCGGGTTTGCCGTCGTGCAGGCAGGAGATATCGATCGACAGCGGCTGGCGCCCAGCAGCAACGGCAAAGGCAAGGTAAATGTAAACGGACTGTAGCAGATCGCAACACGCCTCACCGCTACGGGAGCTCACATAGGCCTATCATATGGGATCACACAGTGTTACCTGCCACCCGGCAGAGGTGACAGTCCCGCTCTTACCACAGCCGTAGCTGATACTCGATTTAGCGACCCCGGCGGATGCAAGACTGAGTTGACCTAACTTGCTAGTTACATACCGAGATTGTATACCCGCCCGAAGTCGGTCACCCATCCCAATACTACTAACCGGGCCCGACGTGGGTTAACTTCGTTCATGCGACGAACGCTGCTAACCACTACGCCTCGCGCCGCCAACGGCGCCGCAGCACGGGGCCGTAGCACGGCGCTCAGCAGCAATCCTGCAAATGCGGGCAGTGCCATATTCACAACCAGGTTGACGAGGCTGAACACAACAGACTTATATATAATTATGGCATAATTATAACAGTATACGCCTATCACTGCATTGTTTAACACAACATTTTATGCCACCCTGGCCTAGAGAGCATTTTGGAATAGCGCGATGCGTCCGTCTGTCTGTCCGACGTCTGTCTGTCCCGTAGCGCAGCTGCCTGGGCTATAGACACGTTGGCTGCCTAACACTGCCGGCCACCAGAGATGTGCGGACTGCGGACCCGTCCGCAGACGGCCGTAGTTCAGCCAAGATTCTTGATTGGCGGCGAAACGATATGCCACCGTCAAACTGCCATCGGTAGGGCATATCGTTTCGCCGCGCCGGGGCGATATCTTGCTATGCGTTCTAAAATACACGACGAATGAGAATGCGGACAACAAAGACAGTGAAAAAACAACGAATCAAACGGTACAACGTATTCAACAAATATCACGTTAGTGCGTGGCTGCCTATGCGAGTCTCGAACGACTTCTAGATAACACCCATGTGTTGTGGATCCGATGCGCCTCGGTCTCGCCTATGTGTGGTGCAAATTTGGTCCGAATCGGTTTAACCAATGGGATATTTAAGGCCAAAAACCCGTTTTCCCGTTGACCCCCAGTCAGAGGGTGCCTATACGCGGTATAACGATCGACCAAAAAGACGCGAAACGGATGGACAGACGCGCCAAAGCGGCCTTTTAGTGGGAGGGCCTCGTTTACCCGTCAGCGACGAAGAAGTCATCATTGGAAGCCACGGCGACGTCAGTCGGCGCACACAGTCTTTCCGTGTCCGCGTTGCTTCTCGCCGGTTCAAACTTCCTGCCCAGCACCAGAGACGGCTCTTGGCTATCTGCCGAGTCGAACTTGAATACCTTCAATCACACATACATACGTCTCTCTGATTCATCTTCCGCGGGGAACGAAAGTGCATCATCACGATGCGACGTCTATAGCAGCGAACAAACCGTTTATTGGATTCTGGCAGCCTCGAAAGGCTGGATTAAACAAACATACAGAGAAATCATGCATACACAAAATACGCGAAATCACATCACTGGAAATGCTTTAGTCCAAATAGAATAAGAGAGGTTTTATAACGATTATTCCGTGCATAAATTGTTGGATATTGTCTAGCACGACGCAGTCCGAGTCGTTAGTTGAACATCGCGCTTGGCTGGCACAAGATAGAAGAGGACGTTCGACTTGTCCTCTGGAAAAATCTTTTGCCAAGATCGAGTCGACGTTCAGCTAGTGACAGAATGTTACATGTACGACGTGCTTCGTCGTACGGTATGTTGTCAAAAAATGACCTGAAGAGCACGACGCTGAACATCTTCAAGTTGTTTCGTCTGTTCTTTAATAAGGCTTGTCTGCCAACATGGGCTCCTATATTCGAGAACAGGTCGCACAACTGCCTGACAATAGTACAACAGATCATCCTGACAAATGCCTGCTCTTCTCAACTGTTTCATAAACCACAGTCTCTTTCCAGCTTTTGACGTACTGGCGGTGACATGGTCGTCCCACTTCAGATCAGAGTCGACAATTACGCCAGCGTAATGCGTCGTTCTGCTGTCCGTCTGTCTGTCTGTTCCGTCCGGCATATATACTCAATGTCACGCGGTCAGCGTTACTATTCGGCCCGACCACGCGAGGGCGGGTACATTTGTTTTATTTCAATCCAACAAAAACAAGTCTGTGTTCAGCTTCCTACGTCAGCGTGGCACTGCCCGCATTTGCTGCAGGCGCGCCGTGCAACAATCGATAGCTATCTCCTGAGTGCCGGGCCCTCAGCAGCAAACCTGCAGCAGCGGTATGCGGCGGGCGAATCACGGCACAGACGAACAGACAGACAGACGGGCGCCCGACCGTTACATAGACCCTGTTCCGCATACCATGCGAGCAGCGCCAATAATTAATAGTCCTAACAACAATCCATAAACTGTGGTTTAATGACCTGGTGCATGGCTACATCCGTCATCCAAAAGTGTCCGTGTCCGTCGACCGTCAAACCGTGCGGCATGTAAAAACTGAAAGCACACGACACAAGCTCTATAGTCACAGCAACAGACACTGAAATACATAACGTAAAGTTTCTGGGTAGAAAGGTAGAAAATACCATCCAAGACTTCATGCCTCCGTGCCAGCGACAACAAGTAGCTCTGCTAATGCAGACGGACCGCGCGACGCGCTGTGTCAGTCAAAATCTTATCAACTGCTCCACAATTGCAGAAATAACAAATCGAAGTAATGGAGTTAAAGGGTTACAGTCGATACTGTAATAAACTGTGTCCACTATCCAGCCACGATGCGTCAGCCATGGCTGTTGCATTGGCTTGGTGAGTGAGTAGGCTCAGAAAAAGCAGAAATCCATAACACTAAACAACTATTTTCTAAACGGCTTAAATGATTAGGCCTACCAGGATACCAAGAATGTACCATTTCCATTAAACATTTGTATAATATTATCCGCCAGTCTGGAGAATCACTCGTTAAAGATTTTACCGCAACGCACGCAACGCAAGCAGAGCAGGTGCTTGCGTTGCTTCGATGCGCGAACTGCGTAAAATTTTACGCTGTTAACAAATATCCATATCCTAGTTTGCTACACTTTTGGACACTTCGGTACTGGTGCCGAAATGTCCCGACACTTCGGACCCATCTGAACAGTGCCGAAGTGTCTCTGTGCCGAACTGTCCCTGGTCAGAAGTATCAGGTTAACATCAGACCGATGTACACTGCGTTTCAATTGAACTGACGCCAAAATTCCAATATACATAAATAAAACATAACTCATCAGAGCCTCATATCATTTTAACCTAAGTAATTGCTATTTATTTAACGTCAAATGTACAAATTTCGGTGAAGCGTCACTTCATCGGGCGACACTTAATCAGCGTCAGTTAATCGGTCGTCAGTTAACCACGGCGAGGGAACGCTGAAATTGCAGGACTGGACATTGCAGGACTAGACCATGCGTTTAGAGCATGCGTTGGTGCACATAATTTACTAAAGAGATCATGATCAGACTTATTCATAAGTTCTGCTACAGTGATATGCCACAGGAGATAGCCAAAACGCTGCATAGCTTACAAGTTTTCTGCCCATTCGTTGAGCACGGCTCCGTCGCTGGCGTTTAGCGTGCAGATCGTCGGTTCCGTGATGGGTCCTCGACTGCGCACTTGAAACGTCGTCAACAGAGTCAGCATCACCGAACTTCATCGTCACACAACAGCGGCGAAGTGACGTCACAGAGTCCGTGGTCACGGTATGATCGCCATTTTGTGGGTATACAGAAGGTGAAGTGACGTCACACAGTCTGTGATCACGGTGTGATAGCCATTTTGTGCGTATATATGGTATAATGGGTGAATTTAAGGGCCTAAGAGGCGAGGATTTATCCTGTTAATCAGTTTGGTTTAAAAAATGTCCCTATGATCATTAACTTACCAACAAAGCACATTAAAGCGGTATAACGTGCAAACAATATCCAATGTTTACCTGCAAGATGGCGGCAAAAACCAGCTGGCATAAATAGCAAAGAAAATTACGTCATTATTATTTTTTTCTTATTCGCATCAAGTAATGCATATTAAAATCAACAAACATATTAATGTTGTCTGCCGACAATAAAGGACAACTCAGAACACTCTCTCTGACAAACAATAACTCAAGTAAAAACAACACTGAGGCTCTATGCTGTGTGGAGATATGTGAGTTAACATAATGTGAGACCATGTGTCTACTGACAGATAGGATATCAGTGACATCATAACGGGAGCAGCAGAAAAAAAGCATTTCGACCTAAATGAGAGATCATACGACCATAGTAAATACCATAACGGGCAACGGTAGAAACAATTGGGCTATCTGATTCTAAACAGCTTTTGATAAACAAGGCAGTTCTGCAACACAGCTCATCCAACAATGGTAGGTAACTGCTCATAACAGGTAATAAGCTGCTATGTGTACAATATGGAACACCCCATACCCTCCGTAAACCCTTTCTCCGCGTGGCACAGAAAGCATTAATTGCAGGATGATCCAGGTCCCATGGAACGGAACCATAACAAGAAGCTCAGTTATCGCCGAGGGACCGCGCGATGCGTCGTGTCAATTGAAATCTTGCCAATTGCCACAGAACTGTGCAGAAACTACTTATACGACAAGTACTGACCAAATCGATGGTATGAAGTTGGAGATTTAGTCAAGGGCAATGCGTGATAGACAATGTGCACTCAACCGTGACGCGACCGAGTCGCTTTCATTGTCTCAGATGTGTCATAAACAAACCGACGACGGTCGAATTGTGTATATCACCTGTATACCGACGACTAGCTGTGGCGAAATTTTCTAAGTCCACAACGTAGAAATTGCTCACGTGACCCTGACCACGCCCACTTAGGGAGCACTCACTCATCACAAGACTAAGACTTCACATGGTCGACGCGTGTACAAAATCTGATGTCTCTAGCTTTAGCCGTTGCGGAGATATTACATGAAATGTAAAATTCTAAAACGGGTTATTTGACCCTGACCACGCCCCTTTCAGGGATAATTTTTCTTCGGCAGGGTGGGAATTGCTATGGTAAGTTAATGTACTAAATACGAAGTCTCTAGGTTCACCCGTTACGAAGCTGTGAATGGCGGTGCAAAATGCAGAAAATGGGGTGGTTTTGGGTGGTTAGGGCGCACTCAAGGTCAACGGCAATGTCACCATTCGATAGAGCGCATATGACTTCCTATTCGACATTAATAGAAACTATGTGTCTATCTCTTACCGTTTTCGAGATATAGCCGGCTATTTATCGAAAGTCGCCGATTTTGACCACCCCACCTGCATTCGGCGCCCTCGTGGTGGGTGACCCCGGTCGAATTTCGCGGAGATCTTTGGCATCAGAAAACTAGACTCCCTGGGGTATCGTGCGGTTTTGTTTGTGTGATCCTACGTTTTGCCGCTTTAGTATAACACCGGCTTGTGACAGACGGACACAGACAGACACAGACAGACAGACACAGGCCCATGGCTAGTACCGCGGATGCATAGCATCGCGCGTAAAAACTAGTACAGTATATTTTCATCAGCTGTAATTTGACAACGGATTGCCTTTTACCAAAGTAACACAATACATCATTAATTTGACCACAGAGTGGGTGTTTCCTTTATTCAATATCTATCTTGTCATTCATATCTGTAGTCAATATATGACCAAGGTGTGGCCAGCTACTAACGAACGGAATGGCATTGCCACCAATCAAAAAAACTAGGAGGGTTCTTATAGTATGAAGCAGAGATGCGCCGAGTTTTGAACCATAAACTTTTGGATTTAGCGGCATTAAAGACAACTGAAAAGTCGTTGGCAAACACGTCACACACATGCAACAGGGTCCGCATACCGCTAGCTTTAGGGGACAACAGCACAATATCATCTGTATATACTAGGGCGCCAACAAAAACTCTGCCAGTAAAACAGCCAACGTCACCCTGTGTATAACTTGGCATAACGTGTGGAGTTAAGGGGCGAAAACTTACGGTGTTATTGCTCTAAGAAAAAGTCCACACGATCGTTAGTTTATCAAGAACGCGTTTTAAAGCGATATAACAGTAATAAACATTATACCAGAGTTTAACCCACAAGATGCAGGCGATACTCAGCTGGCTTAAATATGGAACAACATTACGTCACTGTCACCCTGTGTGATGCAGCGGCGCCCGACATCCCAGGGGGTCAGTGTTCGAAGATAGGGGGTAATGATTGATTTATCTTCAGTAAAACCGAACCGAAAACACGATCGGTGCTCAATCTACATTCATTAAATGAACCGGTGAACTCTCGTGATGGTTTTGGTCATGATTATAGCACCAGAAACACACGGCAGTCATAGAACGCAGACTCCACCCCCGTTGTTGCCACCCGGGAAGTTACTTTAAGCGCCCGAAACAGTAGTCCCGTGCGTTCTTTAGCCTGCAACTGGTAGTACTGCGCACAGTTTATAGCCAAGCCCAAGGCTGCGTGTGCACTGTGCTTCAGCTGGGCGGCGACGTCGAGCAACCTTGGCTTATGAGCAAATGATTAAACCGGAAGTACACAATATATCATTACGCCGCCAGTAGGCAACACGCGCAAAAATTTGGTTCCGAATATATAATCGCAGACAGACAAACACACACAGACGCAAACAGACAGACAGACACGGTCGTCACAATACTCTTCTTCCCCATCGGGGGTGGAGCAATGTTCGCGGTTGTTATTATTATGAAAATATAAACCTGGACTCTATCTCCCAGTGGCGGTCTGCTCGATGGAGCACGTGCAGAGAGCCTTCGTGGTCAATGGCAACGCCTGTGACCTCGCCCACTTGAAGACCGTCGAACGGACACGGATCCACTACCACCAGCTTTCCGCTGAACGCTTCTTCTTCGTCGTTCTGATCGACATCAAACACATCAATCAACCGTCAATCACTCAGCAAGAAGCTCAGCTGTCGCCGAGGGACCGCGCGACGCGCCGTGTCAGTAGTCAGCATCTTTTCAGATGCGCGCACAATTGCTGGAAACAGATGTACAACAAATCCGGAACAGATCGAAGTAATGGAGTTAAAGGGTTACAGTCGACTGACGTGTGATAAACTACATGTGCATCCAGCAGCGATGCATCTCGATAGAACTGCGATTTGTGACAGACAGATAGACAGACGGGCAGACAGACGGACAGACAGACGGACGGACACAGACGGACACGGACCTCGGCATACCGTCTCGCAGTAAAAACTGACTCGTTAGCCGAACTGCCTACGATCTACAATGTGAGTCAAATGCTTTTAAACCCCCAAAGTTTTCTGAAAATTATTTCCGAACGGCTGAGGTTTTTAGTCAAATTTTTACGCCTACTGAAGTTCACATCTATACTAAATTACCAAATTTTATTCAAATATCTGTAATTTTTGACAAAGTTATGCCATAGTAAACGTGACTGTTTAGTGAATTTTTACATTTCACATTTTCACCATAAAAACCAATCGTAAAAAATTGCGATATCTCTGCAACGGTATATATACGTTTATTTCACCACGAAGGTAGTACGATACGATACGATACGAGATGCTATTTTAACGTGCGCTCGAAAGCCGACATAAGTCAGCTTAATCTACCGCACGGAACCGACAACTAAAAATGTGTAAAAACAGAAAAACTAAAAA
>Ga0126334_10000618_pt1 | contig 10542 bp, 9 predicted proteins | sample InaspJWI49metaG_FD_94491 | JGI IMG/M metagenome (GOLD analysis project Ga0126334, IMG submission 94491) | Marine gutless worms symbiont microbial communities from Oahu, Hawaii - Inanidrilus sp. 2 OAHU.JWI-49 metaG | ecosystem: Host-associated > Annelida > Digestive system > Unclassified | place...
CTAATTCATCTGTAATATGACTTCTTACCTTCTTTTTTACCGTATCGTCCACAACATTTCGAAACGAATTATCAATTTTCTGTATGGTGTTTTTAATTCTCTTTATTTCTTTCTCTGTCTCGGTCTGACTCTCTTCAAATTTGCTCATCACTTCCTGCTTCACAGTATCTCCCACAACGTTTCTAATTCCCTCAAGTGTGTCCTTAATCTTCTTTATCTCTGCATCTGTCTCCATTTGCCGCTCCTCTAAGCTACTCATTTTGTACTGCGGTTTGCCATTTGCCAACGCTCTTTAACATCTTCATTGCATGTGAATTACACTTCTTACAAAACCAGTTTATCTCTTCAATCTTACTTAGTACACTATCCTATACGCTTCATCACTGACTCCTTCACATGCAGCATGGTACCACGTGTCACACAGCTGACACAAAATACCCAGGTCCTTCTCCATCACAGCCACCAGTGGGGTCCCAGGCTAACCAACAATTTCAAAGTTCTGGACTCAGTCAAGATGATTCTAACGGCTCCCCCACCAGATAACTGGAAGAGACCACCATGGCGTCCTCGTATCATGTGGCTGAACACTGTCGAGCACGATCTGAGAGCCTACAACCTCACACTGAACGAAGCAATCGACCTGGCCCAGAACCATCCTCTGTGGAGGCTAAAAGAAGGACTCAACAACAACAAAAACAACAACAACACCTGTTTAACGGCCGTCTTCCGGCACTACCCTGGCGAGATGGTACCAGAAAGGTAAAGCCAATCTGGATTTTACTGATGAAGAGACAGTGAGTGGCAGTGGCATTAGCTGGACCATATACAAGTCTGCTGCTCGCTCCAGACAGATAACCATGCCAGCACCCCACCACTCAGTTTTTTTACAGGCCGGACGCCCTTCCTGCTGCCCAACCAACAGCGTCAAAGCACTGAAGGCAATAAAAGAAGGACTCAATCATCTCAAAAAGTAATGTAAAAGATGCCAGTGTCAGTAGTACCTCGTTGGCTGTGTTATGTGTGCCAACAATCCTGATAAACGTTACAAGCTGCCTGTCAAACACGACAGTCTGCCACGACCGGCACGCCTCGGATGTCTTGTTGATGACACGTGACTTAGTACACTATCCACATTTTCCTGTCCTTACTGGCTTCCTCACCAATTGCCATTTTATGATGAGAGCAAGATGTGTAGCGACAGACAGACCTACAGTTTTGAGGCCAACCACCCGCTTCATCTCACGGCCTGCTCATGAGCACGGGCCCTCAGCGGAGTAGGCTGTTACAGACACGTAACTACCACTTATACAATGTTAATACATGCACAACCATAAAAAAGGTTTCGAAAGTTCAATTAACAACCAACAATGATGCAAATATAAAACCGTTTTTGATAATTAATTTGAAAAACTACAATCAACGATGTAAACAATTCCACCGGAACCCGGAAACCCATACCAGCAGTGGCTGTGTCAGCCCATGACAGACAGAGTGCATCTTGTTGCCAGCTGCCCATGCTTGCAGGTGCGTGATCTCGTCCTTACACGTGTGCGTAGCATCACCCGGCACAACCAGATATGTATCGTCCGCGAAATTGAAAATTCTATTACTGCCGTAGACCGGATGCAGGTCAGCGGCAGTGACGATGTATGACGCGGCCGGGGCCTAGCGCCGAACCTTGAATAATGCTGGCCTGTATGACTGCGACTGCTGAGACGAGTCCGGCGTACTTAGTACAGTGGGCATGGTTGTCTTGAAAATCCACAGCCAAGTTATAAATGCTGTCCGGTAGTTCGATAGTTCCAATATGTATTTGTGACCAAGCACATTATGTGTCTTCAGTGACTGTGAACGATGATACTTCAGAGATTATATCCAAAGACGGTATGAGAGTGGCGTGTGTTTAGTCACCCAAAGTGATTCCAAGAATGTAGACAATGATATCCAGTCACACAGAGTGACTCCAACAGGTGAACGATGATTTGTAGTCACGCAGAGTGACTTCAGCAAATGAACGATGATATCTAGTTACACAGAGTAACTTTCAACAAGTATGAACGATGACAACTTGGTCGGCATTTGTCCAGTGATGTTCGCTGAAAGTGTCATGAATTTAGTCACACAGGGTGACTGCAACAAATGCGAATGATGGTGAACTTGTTTGTAATGTGTCCAATGAAACCAGTCACGCAGAGTGACTGCAACAATATGAACGATGATCTTGATCAGTCACGCAGAATGACTGAGAATGATAATATTCTGGATCAGTCACACAGAGCGACTTCAGTAAAGAATGATGATAGTCCTGATCATCACAATTCCGTCACACAAGGTGACCACGAACGATGATAATGTTGATCATATGTCCAAAGTAGCATATATGCAGTCACACAGAGTGACCGTGAACGATGAGAACATCACTCCAATGATTCCAGAGATATGAATATATATCTTGCTTGGCCAATAAATTCTTGAGAGCATAGTCAGCCAAAACACTCCACTGCAGCAACATGTTCACACGATGACAGCATAACAGTTGATGAAAACAAGGATGCACATCTCTCCAACAGTGTCTTCTCTTCTTGTGCGGATTTGTTGCTTCCCCATAAGAGAGTGGGGACCCTCCCCAATTTAGGGAGAGCGCCGTTAAACACTCTTTTCCGATGTGCGGTCTTTGAAGTGAAATGTTATACCAATTTTTTGGGCGTGCTCCTCCCTTTGTTCGGATTCGGCGAACCACATCCTTCGCACACCTGGATGACCTTGAGTTGGCGCTAAGAGACAATTTAAGTAGCCACGTTGTTTTTAGTAAATCACATTTTCATTATTTATTATTATTATTTTTTTCAATTTTGGGTTATTTTTAGTGTCTTTTGATAAAATGAACCCGAGGTTTCCAGCTAACCTTGCGTTGGCAGGAAGGGAGGAGGACGCGGAGCGGAACTTAAGAAGAGGTTGGCTATAAATAATCATTAGTCATAATAGAATTTTAGGGAAACCAAGAACCCAAAAGGTACAATCCTCTTTATAAGAAAATTTAGGTTTTTAATTTGTTTAAAGTAATTACTCAGGATATGAATACTTATAAGAATGCACTCTCAGCAATGGTGCATCACGATTATCAATCATTCTATTAAACCAAAACCTGTTACTCAGCAGCCCCTGCCAGAGTAACGTAAACTTAAAATTCTTACAAGCTGGAGTAATTAACTATGGGGAGGCAAAGGGAAAGCTACAGCTGAGGGGTTTTTAGTGATAATTTAGGTGATGAGGTGTTATAGTGCAAATAATAAGGCTTATTAATATTTTTTTCTATAAAACTTTTTAATAACACCTTGACGTTTTTAGACCGTCAGAAAAGACCTGTCAGCTAAGTGTGTGCAACGTAGTAACACAGTACACACTAATCATGTGTACCACACGCGACTGAAAGCGCGTATGCAACTACCCCATGGGTGCAATCCTCCTAATCAGCACAAACAGGCATGGTGCTGTCCCCAGGGCTAGCTAAGGAATTAAAAATAAAATAATAAAGTAACAAAATAATATATGTCCTGCCCTGATGGACAAAATAATTAGCCAATAACCTAGGCAGACTATCATATTAGATGGCTATCACCAGCCATAACACTATATACTTATACTGGCTTTTAACAGCCAGAATACAATTACAAGGTACAAAACACTATGTACATAAATGGGGACGGATTGTGTGGCGAATCGAAGGCCCCATCCAGAATCCATGACTCCCCTCTCAATCCATGTCCGGCGAAGAAGATCACAAAGCGGTGGTCAGTCCAAATCCAGCAGTCGAAGACACAATTTGGTAGCAAAACTTCACGTCCGGCAGAGTAGAAGGCGAGATGACGACAAACATCAGACGGCAGGGAATGAATATTGGTATGAAAAGGAATGGCCAACACAGGAAAGAGATATGGTAAAGATGACCAAAGGGAGGGGCAGAAGGAACGGCGACTTACATTCGGGGCTGGCCGTCGTGGAGGAGCGCCTCATAGTAGTCGCTGAAGAGAGCTCCAAGCTCAGCGAAGGAGGTGGCCTGGATCCCCTCCATGGTGGCCGGCCAGTCCCCGAGGTCCACTAGTCTACGGCGGCCGGCTTGTTCCCAGGCAGTGGGCGGGCGAGAACACTCGCCACCCAGGGTTCTAACAGTCCCTGCCCAGAACCGGAGCTGCTGCAAAAAGCTCAGGTTCTGGCGCCGTAGCTGCCGGTACGCTTGGCGGTAATCAACAGAGGTGGCAGGGGAGGGAGAACGCGCCCGTGCGGGAGAGTCCGGTACGACAATTACCTCGTCCGGCTCCCGCTTCACCTCCGGAATGAGTATCGGGGGCGAAGGAAGCAGAAGGGCCGGTGGCGCTACAACCTCAGCCGAGCTGTCTACGCCGGTGACGCGTGGAGTGCCCACGGTCGATTCGACCGGCTCTGAGACCAAAGTCTCCTCGGCCGGCGCATCAGCAACAGCTGGCGGCTGGAGAGTGGAAGGACTCCCCAGGGGCGTTACCAGCATTACTGCTGGTTGAATCCCCAGAAGGGCTTCCACGGCCCGCTGGTCCTCTGTCGTCCAGGACGCTGACGACCCTGCCGGTGGCGACCAAGCTCCCCCTTCCTCCTGGGGCTCTCTTGTACCCACTGGGGTCCTGAGGTCGCGCTGGCCCACCGTGTCAACTGCTTCAATGCCACTCGGACACACGGGGCCCGGGGCCGCAGCGGGGGCATCTCCAGAGCGGCCCCGTGGGTCAGGCTGCGATGGGCTAGGATGGCCGAAGGGGAGCAACGGCTCGGACCCCCCCCCCCGCGGTGACATCCTTCCCCACAACGTCAATCTCCCCGGGTGGTCGAGAGACATCCACGTGGGAACGCCGCTCCAACAGCGACGAGCGCAATGCAGCACTGCGCTTGGTGCGTGATGACACTCGCGACCGGGACTGGGAGCATGGGGTTAAGCGGTAACCCCGCCTGAGCTTGGTAGCCTCATCCCGCAACGAAGTGAGCTGTTCAGGACTCAGGCCCCGCTGTCCCTGGTATCGCCTTCCAGCGGTACTCACGTCCCTCAAAGTCGTGGGCGTCAGGGAAGGCAGTGGCACAGGGAACAACTGCAGCGATGGAGCGCTCATTCTATACACTGGCAGGCAAGCAGCTTCTTTCTGCATGCCCGCACGGTTCAGATGCGCGCACATGGCCGGCCAAGACGTGGTCCGAAACTCATAGTGACCACAAACTCCAAGGCACTGCCCGAGATGCAACCGCATCTCCTGCAACGAGGCTCTCATTACTCCACATCCCATACAAACTGCGGCGAATGGAAAGCGACTGAGTCCTATTCAAGAATGTACGGCTCTAAAGCCATTGGGCGCCGTCGCGTACGAACTGGTCGCCTCGAACCTGAAGTAGACGGGACTTTGGACTGAGTGTCCCCCTAGGACTGGCTATCGTCCTCTACCCCAAGCGGGGGCTGGCTTTCCCCATCGGGAGTATCCAGTCCTTCCGTAAGAGTCTGGGTGTCAATGGGGGTTCCCAAGTCCGCTTCAGGCACGGCTGGTGGTGGTGTGTTACAAGGCAGCAGTCGGTCGACATGGACTGTCTGCCGGATGCGCTTCTCGGTGTGCTTGAGCACCACCACCAACGGTGACTTAAACAATTCAATTCGTCACGGGTCGGTCCAGAGCCGCTGAAGCTTGCGAAACTTTTGACGAACCGGCGGCCTCGGCCACCAAAACAACCATACAAGCTGGCCTTCAGTGAATACAGCCTGTTTAGACCGCTCGTCGTAGTGGAGCTTCTGCGTCCAGGCCGACGATCTAGTGGCCTCTCGCACCCGCTGGTGAGCATCCCGCATAGTGTCCCTAAGGTCACGGACGAACGGTACCATGGTGCGATGTGGCTCCTCCGGGGTACGGGCGATCAGTGCTGCAGGTAACATTACCTCCCGGCCCAACATGTTCGAGCTGTAAATGCGGCCACACACACCGCTGTTTCAGATTTTTTTGCCTTATTTTAACTCTTTTCTGTTTATGTGCGCTGTTCTCTGCAGTACTGACACCCGAAATTTAAATCCGTCAAACCTGGGTTTTTACCTGCACACAAACCCGGTTTTGCACGTTTGAAAATCGGTGGGTTTACCCGGGTACCCGGGTTGCATTCCCTAGTGCGGCGCGACTAGGGTTGCCAGGTACCTACACACCCAAAGGAGGACACCGAAGATCAAAAATCAAAAAGGAGGACAAAGCTTTACAAAGGAGGACAAAAAAGAAGACGCCTCGTAGTTAAATTCTCCATTTGGCATTCGTTCAAGTTCAAGTAATCAAACAAAACTTGCAAACAGCAAGTTACGAAATGAGACAGTACCGGTTAAATCGAGAGAAAATCAACTGCTACAGTGTAGCTAGTCTATGATGTTTCATATTTTTTAGAAGATGCGACTTTGCGCAGCAGCTCATTGTTCACAGAAACATACGCATGAAACTCTACGCAAGACAGTTTCTTTAGATTATACTTTGTGAGAAGAATTCCTCTGACTGAGTCAACAGACAGTCTGTTTCTGTCTTTCGTCCACTGTGCATTGATCAGGGAAAACGCTCTTTCAACATTGGCATTGTGCCCGGGAATGCAAAAGAAAAATTTGCAAATCTTCAACAGCTCTGAAAAACAGTTTTCATTTGCACAGCTTTGAAAGTACGAACACCACTGTTCATGAAGGAGACTGTCAAAATACTGTTCATCTTTCTGTCCTGCGAATGACTTCAAGTTGCAGTTCTGGTCAAACAACTGAACATCGTATGCACTGACACCCTTTTCGTTCAGATAGTGTACACAAGGCAACAGATCATCGAATACACTGTTTTTCACTGTGTTTAGAAACATCCGCTGAAAACACTGAAAGTCATCGAAGGGCGTCATCCATTTCTCCAGATAATCAATGCATCTTTGGTACACAGACTGAATCTTGGTCGCGAATGTCTTGCATTCCGCATCCTTGCCATCTTCTCGCAGCCTCTTCAAAAGTTCTTTCACTTTTAGTGAAAGAAAATTTTCACTCTTCTGTTTAAAAGAATTTGCTTTGTCGAATGCAGTATGCTGCAAACCTCCACAACCGACATTTCTTCCCTTTCAATGGCGGCAATTTTCGTCTGAAAGACTGACATAAGCGAATGCAGAAACCACAAGTACAATTAATAATAATAATAATAAAACGACAACTTATATCGCGCCGTAACATGCCGGAGGACATTACTGAAACTGTTCACGAAAAACTTTTTGATCAACAATGGTGGCTGACTTATGCTAAGAAAGTATGCCTTCAGTGCTGGAAATAACTGCAGCATCCTCTCGATTGCTGGAAATAAACTGAGCCACCTCGTTTTGCTGTGATACAGCAACTGCTGATAATTAACATCAACAAATTCACAAAAATCTTTTAGAGCCTCCGTGCGAACGGTATACACAGCTAAATAGTTGAACACCTTCAGCACAATGGCTTCAACATCAACTGGCATCAAATCTGCGCCGTGCTGAATACAGTTGTGAAGAACATGGGCCGGACATCCAAAACCTACAAGCGGCTTTTTCAGCATCACTTTCAACTGTGAAAACACGTTCTTGCCGTCTTTCCTGTTGATGCCTCCGAAATTTACATTAGCGTTGTCTCCTGCAAACGCAAAGCATTTGGACGACAGACTGTATTTTTCGAGGGTCTCTGTCAGATATGTCGATATGTTTCAGATGTTTCATTTGGTGTGCTGTCCAACGCAAGCATTTTTGTCTGGATTCCACCAGCCTTCCAATCAAAGTACTGAATGATAATTGGGAATAGTTTCTGTGCACCATGATTACTGGCATCTGTTGCTATTCCAATGCAGCTAATGTCATTTAGCGACTTTACAACTTCCGCAACCGTGTGGGGACCAATAACATTGTTAATGATTGCTTCCGTTTTTGTTCTCGCACATGTAATGCTGTTAGCAGTTTGAGAGTCAGCAAATAGTTTACGCATGAGACCAGTGCAATCCATCGACTTGTATGACTGATGATGAGTGACAGTGTGAAACGCTAACTTTGCTTCAGCAGCACGAGCCTTCACAGATTCCGGCGAGTGTTTTGGTTGAAAAAATGCAGTGACTTTTGCAGGTGAAGCAGATGTTCTCACCATGTTTCTGTGTTTTTCGCTAGCAACATGTCGTTCTAAATCAGTGCTACCCTTGTTTGCAACGGACACGTATGAATCACAGACCAGACACTTTGCTTTGTTTTCGTTGCATCCGTCACCAAAGCACGGACACTTTGTCTTCATGTGATCAGAAAATTTGCATTTTCTCTTACTAACGTTACTGACGGCCGACTCGGACATCTTAAACTAAAAATTTCGGGCAGAATACGTAAAACAAATAAACAAGAGAAAACATGGCGACGCCGTCACGTGACAAGTCAAATACGGTCCTACTAATCACCGTGTCCATATCGAACACGCGTCGAGCAGACGGTCCCATCTCTAATTACTGTTTACGAGTTTACGATTAAATCTGTATACACAATAGAGATGATATTGTGCCATTGCAACCAACAATGTGGGCAAGTCAGTGACTGAGAAAAGCCGGACATTTTTCAATATAAAGCCAATGCTTGCTGGACGGAGGACAAGACTTCAAAAAGGCGGACATGTCCTTCTTTTGCCGGACGTCTGGTAACCCTAGGTGCGACGAGCTGGCGATGATGTACGGCGTCGTAGTGGCGACGCCTGGCGAACAGTAGCTGACGAGCGAAAATGTTTGTTCAGCGAATATTCCAATGCTCAGCGGCTATTCCAATATAATTCTTGTGTCAATCAAATGCTGTCAAACACAACACCAGATGGCAGCGAAATGTTCAGGTAATACATACAGTAGCATCACAGTATCTTGTCAGCGATGTTGCATATCATGTCCAGCGGCGGATCCATACAGAATACTTGGCCCCGTGGAGTAAGGAGGGGGCCCTCCCAAATCAAAGAGTGCCGTTAGACTCTCTTAACCCAATTGCTGTTCTTTATAAAAATAGTTATTAACGGCAAGCACTTATGCCATTAATAAATTAATTAACAAAACGTGCGCCGCCCATGTTCTGTTGCGAGCCACACCCTCTTTGCACGTCCTATGTCCTTGTGGTGGACTTATTGGACGATTTTGGGAGTTTAGAGTTTTTGTAAAATAAGCCATTATAAATAAAAGATAAAGAATTTATATTTTTATTTTTAATGCTGCTTTTAGTAAATAATTCCCACAGGTCTCTGCTAAGGCATGACCTGGCGTTGGCAGAGTAAACGTGACAGATGGACATACTTACTATGAGGTGGGCCAGAAAAATTAATTCTCGACCTTGAAAATTTAGGGAAAAATTAATAATTACAAAGAGGAACTGTACCCTCCTAAATTGTAATTTAGGTTTTTCATTATTTTAAGAAATTACTCCAGATAAAAGTATGCACGTATAGAACGTAGAAATATACATTAAGTCGTGCATTTCTACTAAAAAATAAATTTTCCCCAATTATGAGAACGACGACTCAGTCAGAGTCTGGCATAGCACAAATACAGATATTACTTAAGCTAGTAACTGGAGTAACGGTACTTACATGGGGGCCAAAAAGGAAAGCTAAGGTGAGGGGTTTTTAAAGCCAGTTTTAAGATGTGTGTTATAAATAATATAGAAATTTTCCGGAATATTTTAGAGCTGCTTTTGATAACACCACATCGATGTTTTTAGAGGAAGGCTGTCGGTTAGTTAAAATGCAACGGTATAGCGGAATGACGTGTTTTGTGTTTTTAATATTTTTTGATCCTATATACAGAGAGGTGTGTTTTCTATGTTTCTGTGTACACGTATAGCGTGTGTACAGTATGCGCTGGTGGGCTGGTCGCGCATAGGCCTACATAAAAAAATATACATGTCAACTGCGTATGTAGAAAAAGATACCCGTAACGACTGATAGCAAATGATAGCAACGGAAGCTTCCCTGAGACTAGCTAAAGCAGAAATTAAAATAAAATGGAGAAATCCTGTTTCAGTGGAAGAAAACAAAACGGGACTGAAGCTAATATGCGTAGCTTTACAAAATGGCTAAGAAATACTTATTAAACTCGTGTCCACTACACAAAAATGAAGCACAAAAACGTGTGTAGCAACACACATAAAAAGTTGAAAAAGGCCATAGGGAGGGTACTTGCAGAGCAACGCTGCAAAGCACCCCATGGATGGGTGGACACTCGCCAGCGTGAACGTGCGAGGCATCCGTGGGCCAAATCAAATTATGCACTATTTACACACGGGAATGGAACGGTAGAACATCAAGGAGTGGTACTACTCTCATTCACAACCCCAAAAAGAAAGTATGCTATAATTATACACAGGGGTAATTAAAAAAATGGGATCGTGGGGCATGCATCGGGGGACCCCATCACATCCCTGCCAAAAATGGCACTTCACGGAGCTGCTAGGCAGCTGACCGTGGCGAACGGTGGCAACAGGGGCGAAACACACAAGCCTGCCCATCCC
>Ga0126334_10000621_pt1 | contig 10525 bp, 9 predicted proteins | sample InaspJWI49metaG_FD_94491 | JGI IMG/M metagenome (GOLD analysis project Ga0126334, IMG submission 94491) | Marine gutless worms symbiont microbial communities from Oahu, Hawaii - Inanidrilus sp. 2 OAHU.JWI-49 metaG | ecosystem: Host-associated > Annelida > Digestive system > Unclassified | place...
AAAGGTAAAACCAATCTGGATTTTACTGAAGCAAGAGACAGTGAGTGGCAGTGGCATCAGCTGGGCCATATGCAAGTCTGCACCTCGCTCCAAACAGGTAACCCCACCACTCAGTTTTTTACAGGCTGGATGCCCTTCCTGCCGCCCAACCAACAGCGTCAAAGCACTGACACTGATACTAGACGACGGCGATTTCTCGTTCACTAGCGTTTTGGCAGTGTACTTTAGTAAATTAGTCATTTCAAATTGTGCCTGTACTGAACTTGCCTTGACTGACATTTCTGATAATCCTTCGGTGTCGAGGGGAGTTATCCAGGAACGTCCGCAGGATTTTGGTTAGGGGGGTCAGTGCCCCCTTGCCGCCTGAGGCGAAGAAAATTTGACTATGAAATGATGCATTCTGAAGTATATCTGAATAAATATGTGGTCAGTATAGCGCCGTTCTCTACACCTGCCTGCCCGGATTGCTCTCAAAATATAACCTAAACATAGAAAACTGCTCTTTTTTGCATGTTTTCGCTTTTTAATTTTTTCATCTATTTTTCCAGCTGACCCCTTTTGCCCGTATGTGCAGACGCCCATGCAGTTTCATGTGTGTTTGTGTGTATTCAGCATGCACACAGCCGATGCTAGCACGTGTGTGTGTGCAGACTGTTTGGTTTTGTGGCACGCAAGTCCGCAAGTGCCTCGGACAACGCATGTCATCTGTTTGCCGAGCTGGACGCCAGTCAGCCTGCGACGGCCATCGTCAGCTACGTTGACAAACTGCTTGCCAGACAGCAGAGCGGAATAGGAGCACAGCTCGTCAAGTGAACACTGCGTCATAGCAGGGCCGGATTAAACGCAAAGTAAAAATGGAGTATGTCAGTCTGCAACTGGCTTCTCCGCTGTGGGATCATACAGTGTTACATGCCACACGGCATAGGTGACACTCCCGCCCTTACCCCAGCAAAGCTGTACTCGATTTAGCAACTGCGTGGTATGCTTTACCGATAAATTTGCCCGCAGTGTGTTGTTTACAAATTGCTGTTTTGATATTTGTTGGCTGACTGATGGTTTACTGTATTACACTTATGATGGAACCATCAAAACGTTTTTGCCTCGACCCCTCAGTGTCTTAATCCGGCGTTGCATCAGAGCAGTGTCGCAGTTGTCAAGTCAGCGTCAGCCGGTCGTCTTCCAGCAAACACTTTCGGCTCACATGCACCGACACATGGTGGCTGACTTTTCACTTAAACTTAAATTTGAACTAAAGTTTAAGCCAAACGTTAATCCAGACCCCAAATCCAGTTATATGCTAATGCACAGACTGACTTAAGTTTTAGTCTTTGGTTTAAAACAGAACTGCATTATCACTGTACTTTTGTATATTCATTCGGCTTTGGGCTGGATTTCGGTGTAAAACTTTTAAGTGAAAAGATGAAGTCGCCCACTAGTGTGTTTCATGAATCTGCTGTATGTATCTACCTTGTGCTTTATTTTGGTGACACATCGCGCCGTTAGTGTAGATTAAGAGTACTTTGCTGAGAAGGCAAATGAGCCCCACAGCACCAGAATTGTGAGTTGAGAGAGACCGGTGGTGTTTGTATACTACTTACTAGGCCCTGTCAGCTGTGCATGTTTTCTGTAACCATTGTTTGTCTGTGATCAGCGTCTGAACTACTGACTGCCTGTCAAATCCATTGTCAAGGCATTCACCTTGTGATATGCCATGCCACGGCCTCTGTGTCGTGGCCAACAGAAGGTCATTGGGTCACTTACGTGTCACTACTGAACATTTTGCATTAATTAGGTCGTAAACCAGACTTTCGGTCTTAAACCAGTGAATTAGACTGTGGTCTTAGCAAAAGGTGGAGTGACCTGTTGTATGACAGCAGTTTTGATTGACACGGTTGTGATTTATCCGGCGTATGTAAGTGTAACTATGTAATGTTTTGCTTATCTTAGATAGCTGTTTCAACAGTGTCCATTGTCCAGTAGGCTGTGGTAAGGTTTTATAATATGCATCGAGTGTTTGTATATGAACCTGTAGGATGCATGGAGCTTACAGCTGATACAGATATATAATGCTTGCTGCATACTGTGCTGCTTTTTGACTGTAGTTCTTAATCATTTCACAGTTGCTGTAACACTGCTCACAGTAACCGTTGCACTGCATGTAATTCTCACTTGCACGACATGGCGTCATGCTGATCCCCTTGTCGTTAAGTGGCGATATTTTTCACACACCGTAGATTTCAGTGAAATTCCAGTGGTTTTCCACCCCAGAGGCGTCATATGTAGTTGGGGTAGGAATTTTTTTCTGTAATTTGCTGTGTCACTGATAAAATGCAAGACGGCATATTTGGTATCAAATGTTGCACATCTTGAAAATGGTGTAGCATAAACAGACACGACTTCTCACCACAATTGTAAAAGAAAACTACTATTATGGGCCTGTCACGCAGTGGATGTTTTGATGACCTTGTTGCATCATTCTTCTGTAGCAGCTGAGCAGTGTAGTTGATGCTTACAGCAGTTTTACTTCAATGTCGCATGTGCATTATTGACACTGTCATGTAACACAGCTGACTCCCAGTTGTATTGTTGCCGCCAATCTTGCCTTATAATTATTTATGCTTTTTGTGTTCGATATGTTTGTCAAATATTGCGATGCTGTAGATTATCGTGTTCGTGACATTCGCACAACTGAATGATATTTAATGTATGTATCTGCACTTACAGTGTGTACTGCGTCTGAATCAAGTCGTCTGGACTGTTAAGTTCTTGTTTTAATTATTAATTATAATATTCACTTGTAATTATGTTTGGACCGTATATTAACTGCTATCTTGAGGCTATTTTTATGAAGCATGTTATGATCGAACACTGTTTACAGCCTAGTTGTCTTGTACTGCAGAAAAAACATTGCATGTCACACTAAAAAGCACCGTTCCATTTCTCGCTCACACTAGCCATATTTCCAAGAGTCCCAAGTTGCTGATCAAGGCCGTAAGTAGGGGGGTGTTTTGGGTGTTTGAACACCTCACGAAATTTCAGGGAAAAATTAGACAAACAAAAACAGATCTACTATTAGTCACTAAATTTGCCGCAGTATTGCATTGAATAAGTGATGCACCATATATGCACGTGGAGTCGAACCAACAGTGTCTCGTTTTGTAGTAAAGACTTTTTTTATGCCTTCTACAAGCTTGGAAATGCACCAAAATCGGTTTCGGCCGGGGCTTTGCCCCGGACCCCACTGGGGAAGCTTCAGCTCTCCCTCAGACCTCTAGCTGGTGGGGAGGGGGCTCACCGCGTACTCCCCAAGAACCCCACCCCCTCCTCGGCCCTTCGGGCTTTGGCCTAGTTATGGCCTTGTTGCTGATCATGCGGCATAGTGGTATTTTCTACAGGTCTACAGTTATAGTACGTCAATTAGGCTTACAGATACTACAGGCTTCATGCTGCTTGCTAGACTAGCGTACAGGACGTGTAAAGAAGCAACAAGAATGTCCACATACATCATGTCAAATCTGTCGACACGAAACGTCCATTCATTTGCCGCCAATATCACTAAACTGACAAAACTAAGCGATGCTCATCATTCGTTATATTACAGAGCATGCAGTCATCAGACGCGTCGTAATGCATGTGCAGAAATGGACTACAACAGTTGTTAGGTTTGCTCAATTGTGGTTTAATCCCTGTAGATTTGCTAGGTTCGTTTCAATTTGCTGAGAACTTCTAGACTGCTTCCAGGAAATTTCTCACCATGCAATGAATTGACACCACAAAGAACACAGAAATGAAAATAGCAATGAGTATTAACTGTAATTACGTTTCCATTAGTCAACCACAGTAAAAGATAATAACCACGACTAAACTTATATTTACACAGAGCAGGGGTGGACAAACTACAGTCTGCGGGCCGCATGCGCGGTGCCCGTAGGCACGTACATGTTCGCAAGATTTTTGAAGTTTTATTCAGAGTATTTGAATCACAACCAGTAAATTTGTTCCACAGTTCAAGAATATTATCCAAAACTGTGAACAGTTACATTCGTCGCATTGATTTTAATTGAACTCTGTGGTCAGATTGTATGTAAATTCAGTTGACAAAACGCATGGTTATTATCATTAATTCATATTTTCGTATGTTGTAAATTGTAATTTAAGCAGACAAAATACATATGCGGCCCTCTGACAGCAATAAAATTTTCAATGTGGCCCTCCGTATATAAAGTTTGCCCACCCCTGACATAGAGTATAGATGTTCAACTGCGTAATTATACAGGCTGGCACAGAAAAAACGTCGATCACTTGGCAAATGGAGGTGGTTCAGCTGTGACTAGTTAGATGTGTTCAGTGTATCTTTGGCGAAGCCGCATAATACAGCATGAGTGAAAAGACATGATTTCTGAATCTATGATTTGCCAGGCGGGGCAGAGTCGGGTCAGGTGAGAAAACGGATTAGTTTTAACTGCGTAATATCTTTGCAACAAAAATGGCGAAATCGAACAGACTTACAACAGGAAATTTCTGGGAATGATTTTGTGTGACATCAAAGCGTGCATGTGCAATGTAAAATAACGCGACAATAGTGACTGTGGCATTGCACCAAGACTGTCAGCTATGCGGCACACAAGACCGACAGCAAACAGCAGTCCATTTCAGAGTCGGTGGCTGTGGGACTGACGCTGTTCATTTGCAGTAGTACTGCATCGCCAGCTGTTCCGTCTTCTGTCGCTTTCTCTGCTGCAGCTGCTCAAAGAACTCGGCTATGTCCTCCTCGCGGACAACCTGCACAATGCACACAACAGTCACCGGTCTTCAACCGGTTCTAGCGCTTACAGAATACAAAACTATAACTCGTAAGCAACTTCGAGCCGCTGCAAAACCGGCAGCGTGTCATAAGCAATCTGCCAGCACTGATAAAGGTCAGATTTGGCATGATGACAAAACCATATTAAACAAATCATAAGCAGCAAATGTTGCCAATCACGGCCAAATTGCGCGCGTGCTGGAGGTGGCCATGATGTCCACTTCAATGCCAAATTTTACCACAATCACCATTACATACATACAGGCGTTTAAGGGACCTTTGTCCTGGACTACCTGGGTGAGCCGGTACCAGAAAGGTAAAACCATCTGGATTTTACTGTAGTAAGAGGCAGTGAGTGGCAGTGGCATCAGCTGGGCTGTATGCAAGTCTGCACCTCGCTCCAGACAGATAACCACGCCAGCACACCACCACTCAGTGTTTTACAGGCCGGATGCCCTTCCTGCCGCCCAACCAACAGTGTCAAAGCACTGAAGGCACTATTAATGATCACTATTAATGCTGGACAAATAACGACACAAACACAAACCTTTCCGTTGTCGGCAAATTTCTTTAGATAGTCAGTTAGTTCTGTCTTGAGCTCACTGTAACCTGTCACCACACACGCACGCGTCACTCGCGTCACTCGCACAGCAGCAGCCGCCACAATGTGTTGATACAGCACAATGTTGTGTCAGCTGATAAAGCAGCATCACTACATGGGCTTCACATGACTGAGCACAGCTTTTGAGATGCGAAAACTACTACTACTACACCCGTTTAACGGCCTCTTTTCAGGACAACATGGGTAAGTCGGTACCAGAAAGGTAAAACCAGTCTAGATTTAAATGAGGCAAGAGACAACAGGGTTTGGGGTGGTGGCATCAGCTGGACCATATGCAAACAATCTGCACCTCACTCCAGACAACCACACCAACACCTCTTCACTCAATTTCTACAGCCAGATGCTCTTCCTGACGCTCAACCAACAGTGTCAAAGCACTGAAGGCATACTGAAATGCAAAAAACATGAAGAAAATACCTGTCGATCAACAATACTTCACATTTAAGAAATTGTTAGTGAAATCAGTGGCGTCCAACTGGACACTCTGTGCCCACAAACGCAGTTCCACTGAATGATGATGCTTCTTTAGGCAACTTTAGCCAGCAACCTAAACCCGTTCTATGCATCTGTGAGAACTATATTCAAGATCTGATGTAACATTAGTCGAAAATGTATACACAAATGTCATGCATGACACACACACCCATTTAACGGCCCTTTTTCCGGGATTATCTGGGTGGGCCGGTACCAGAAAGGTAAAAACCAATCTGGATTTTACTGGAGCAAGAGACAGTGAGTGGCAGCGGCATCGGCTGGGCCATATGCAAGTCTGCACCTCGCTCTAGACAGACAACCACGCCAGCACCCCACCACTCAGTTTTTTTGCAGGCCGGATGCCCTTCCTGCTGCCCAACCAACAGTGTCAAAGCACTGAAGGCCACAGAGAGAATGGTATAAAGTACGCAATATGTACAGTCCAGGAACAACATCAGAGTCACCTTGCAGCAGTTCAATCTGTTGCACTCTGCCGAGTGACGAAGTGAACGCGTCAATTCCACGCTGATGTGACGCCACCGCCGCCGCAGTCTTCTGCTTTCCATGCTCCTCGTATGCTGCTATCGTGTCTGAGTCGTCCAGCAGAAACTCGACTTGAAGCTTCTCGTACATTGCCTGACAACACGCACCATGACGTGCTGTCACGTACGTAAACGCTAAAAAAGGTAAAAGTACCCAGTTTAACGACTATATACCAACAAAGAGTGTCAGCGTCGAGGCAATTGGGTGTGAACAACTTGCCCAGTCGTTACGCAGCCACACCCTGGCTGGGAATCGAACTCGCGACCTCTTGATCGCAAGTCAGACGCCCTACCGTTGTGCCACCATGCCACCCTTATGTAAACGCTTAGTAACTCTACTGAATTTATAGGCGATATACAAATAAGTTTATCTATCTATCTATCTACAGTATACAGAAGACACCAGTGCAGTTAGCTGTTTTTACTTTATTAAAATAAATTGCAAAGTTCAAGTTTGATAGAAGCGTGCTGCCACTTTATGCAACAGCCACAAGCAGCATACAAGACTGACAAAAACCAATGGCAGTAAGTCACATGTAAAAATAAACAATCACTTAACAGCACATCGTGTAGCATCAGCAGGTGTCTATGAAATGATGAGGCACACAATACGGCATCATTTCACAGACACCTGATCAGCATTTCTAGCACAAAGTCACACCACTAGGCATGGCACTGCACTGTGTACAGCAAGATCCAACAATAACAGAACTCACCATGCAGCTTGGACATCGACAGAGATGTTGGCGCCACACTGACTTCCAGAACACGGCGCCACGAGACTGCGAAGTGTCGCACGACAGACGACGAAGCACACAGACGCTGTCAGTGGAGACATCAGTCTGACGACCATCGATATCGTCATCATTCACCTGGCTGCTGATGACAGATGATGTAGAGGCTGGTGATGCTACACAGCCACTGTCAGTGACAGATGATGCAGCTGCTTCACTGTCTGCCGCTGACTTCACACCAGCAGCAGCAGCAGCAGCTGAGGCTGATGCAGCCAATGATTCCACTGACTGAGCCAGCGTGTCGTGAGTTGTGACGACATCGACTTGAGCATCATCAGCTGACGTCAGTGCCGACACCGACAGACCTGTTGTCACATCACAGCATGGATATGTGGCAATGCCAGCCCATGACGGCAAGACTGCTGTGTCAGACAAGTTATCAATAAACCAACAACTCTTTTAGTGTTCAATGACGCGTTTCTAGAAATGACGTAACATAACCTTAACTGAGACAGCTTCTATTCTTTTAACAACACGCACTCTCGTTTGAAGATTCTTTCCTGATACTAGCAATAATTACTCACTGCAAGGACGGAACTGAGTGGTGGGGTGCCGGCGTGGTTATCTGTTTGGAGCGAGGTACAAACTTGCATATGGCCCAGCTGATGCCACTGCCACTCACTCTCTCTTGCTTCAGTAAAATCCTGATTGGTTTCGCCTTCTGGTACCGGCTAACCTGGGTAGTCCCAGTCAAAGGGCCGTTAAACGGGTGTGCAAGGACAGAACTCATCACATTCGCCTACCATAATCACCAAGCTACGACCACTTCAAAAATGCAAATACAAATTACCGGGAAAGTGGTTGGCATAGAGCCGAATGAACTGGCAACGGTCGAGGCACCGTTCACAAACGACTTCATCAAAGTCGTCATCGTCAGGCAGCGTGCCTTCGATGACACCGAGATGACGACCGTGGAACCAGTCCTCACAGACAACACACTGCAGCATCACGTCGTCCACGGAGTCGTCGGGGTCCGGGTATGGCCGGCCGCATGTGCAGTACACTCCGTGGAAGTTCTGATTGTACATGTTGTCATCGTTCAGCGGCGCCTTACAATACAATACAATATTAACATTTATAGTAAGCACATGTGTGGCATTAAGCTAAAAGACAGATTTCCAAGTAAGGAGCTGAGAGAAGACAGACTAGGTATAGATGACACAGCACTGGTATTACAGCAAAACAGGCTGCATTGGTATGGGCATGTGCTGCAAAAAGAAGACGATGACTGTGTGAAGAAATGCATGGAGTATGAAGCAGAGAGTCCGAGACCAAGAGTAAGACCAAAGAGGACCTGGACAGAGGTTGTCAAGGAGGACTGTCTAGCACGTAAACTGAACAAAGAGGATACTATGGATCGTAGTAAATGGAGGAAGTTGATAAAGGATGTCCGATGATCAGGATTTCAAGAGGGAAATGCACAACTGAAGCCTCGACTGCCAATAAAACTAGAAACTTAGTGTTTGACTGTTTGTGCTGTGAACGGATAAAAATACTCAAAGACTACCTTGTCAGGACACAGCTTGCATGCTGTGGTGAACTTGCTGTTGCCGCAGTCGCAGCGGAAGTGTCTCTTAGTGTAGAGCTCAGTCAACTGATGACCGTCGTGACACGTCAGACTGCATGCAAGACAGACACCGGCGGGCTCACCACCCACACTGCTGCACTGGACACAGGCATACAGCGCCTGCCGAGGCATGTAGCCCTGGCAAACACACCACCATGTTTTATTGAAATAAACAGCAAAAGGCCACTGAATGGCCTCTAACATGCCGCACAAATACACAGTACAATACGATCATAGCAATTACGAAACAACTACAAACATCATAAGATGAACACAAAATAGAATAAAAAGTTGCAGTACATTACATCACAACTATTTATGGTTGCCCAAGTAGACAAAACAGCAAGGTCCACTGTGGCGATAGAACTACTGCAGAATAATTTCCGGATATGATTGCGTAAACAAACGTCTTTCCAGTTTTCACGGAAATGTTGCCAGTGACGAGGCAGACCGAACTACATGTAACTGCACTGTGGTGCACTTCACAATGCCACTAGCTGAAGAACAGAAGCACAGTGGATGAGGCCATGCACTGCAAAGGACACAGCAAAAAACTGCAAACTGTACAACAAAAGTGCAGCTGAATCAATCTGGCTAGTGGCTGCAACACACGCGTGACAACGTGATTTATATTTACTTATATTTACTTACAACGTCATACCTGTGGGTAGGTGCAGACACTGTCATCACACGCACCAAGCACTGCCGCAGCGTCCTCCTGCAACTGTCGTTCATCAGCAAGCACATCCACCATCGACACTGTCGCATCATCGTCAGCCACATCCACAATGACGTCATCATGCTGCTGCTGCTGCAGCGCCGCGGCGTCTTCGTCGTCCCCCATCGACACCGTCGCATCATCAACCTTACCCGCATCACCGCGCGGCTGCTGCTGGTCTGGGCCGGGTGACGACGACGGCTCGTCAGCCATTGTGAACAATCAGTGCACTGTAATCACACGCACGCACGTTCTGAATCCGCTGACAAGACAACTGCTCTTATAATAACGCTACACAAAACTCAACGTTCATTAGATTAAGCGACAAAACAATGTTAAATACAGTAGAATGTGAACACTGCATTCCTATATTTAGCCCAGCACGTAATAAAGCAGTTACCGTTGTTGTTGATACCAAAGACGTTGACAAGACGTATAAAGTGATCTTGCTTAATAATTATCATTCTGAGTATTATTCCTATTTCTTGCCGCCATTGCTCCATATACGTCATTACGTCATAATACGAAAGAATGCTTAACTACGTTCTTATTAGAGCTTTGCTAAGTAAAATGTTTCGGTTAGAGTACTCGAGTGACCGATACTAAACTAATATGCGAAAAATTCAGCAGTCGCAAATTCGCATAAAACTGGCATGCCTAGTAAGTTAGGTAGCCTACAGATCGTACAGTAGGTTTACTCACTACAGACTGCAAATCATGACACCAGTGACAGCTATAAATGCTAATAATAATAATAATAATAATAATAATAATAATAATTACTTGCTGCAACTTCCACACATTCTGGTGACTGGTTACAAGCTGCACCCATAGCTTCTGTGGGTCTCAAGCTGTCTGATGAGGCTGTCCGAGTAGCGGTTGCCCATAGACTTGGCTGCAGAGCATGTGAACCACACACATGTGCATGTGGAAAGAATGTTGATGCACGTGGTTTGCATGGGTTAGCTTGTCGCAGGAGTGCACCCAGACAGCAACGTCATAGC
>Ga0126334_10000623_pt1 | contig 10511 bp, 10 predicted proteins | sample InaspJWI49metaG_FD_94491 | JGI IMG/M metagenome (GOLD analysis project Ga0126334, IMG submission 94491) | Marine gutless worms symbiont microbial communities from Oahu, Hawaii - Inanidrilus sp. 2 OAHU.JWI-49 metaG | ecosystem: Host-associated > Annelida > Digestive system > Unclassified...
CTGCCACTCACTGTCTCTTGCTTCAGTAAAATCCAGATTGGTTTTACCTTTCTGGTACCGGCTCACCTGGGTAGTCCCGGACAAGGGGCCGTTAAACGGGTGTGTGTGTGTGTGTTATTGCCAGTACGTGCCTTCAGTGCTTTGACACTGTCTGTTGGGCGTCAGGAAGAGCATCCGGCCTGTAAAAATTGAGTGATGAGGTGTTGGTGTGGTTGTTCGTCTGGAGCCAGGTGCAGATTGTTTGCTATTGTCCATCCCCAAACTCCATCATCTCGTGCCTCATTTAAATCCAGACTGGTTTACCTTTCTGGTTCCAGCTAACCTAGATTGTCCTGGAAAGAGGCCGTTAAACGTATAGTAGTAGCAGGGATGTTAACGAGGCCGGCTGGGCATGAGGCCAAGGCCGAGGCCAGAAAGAGTGAGGCCGGGGATGAGGCCGAGGCCCAAAATTTTTTTTGAGGCCGAGGCCAGACACGTTAGAGAACAACTCAGTGTGTATGAGCATGAAGACTAAGATATTGGCTTCAGAACAGTTTTCCGTAAGCAACCAATACACAACAGAAATGATTGTCGATGGCTATATTGTGAATATTAATTAATGTCATGTGCACTGTAAATATTTGAGGCCACAAGGCCAATTTCTATGAGGCCAGATGCCATGAGGCCGAGGCCAGAAAGAGTGAGGCCAAGGCTGAATGATTTGGCCTCAAGGCTGCATGGGCTTCGAGGCCTTAACATCCCTGAGTAGTAGTAGTAGTAGTAGTAGTAGTAGTATTGCCAGTACATTTTCTTGACTGATGGTAATCTAACAGACGTAATTAAATATACATATGCGTACAGGCCAGTTAACTGTAGCATGATCATTCCACAAGCAGGCAAGCTGTACATTTAATTTACAGTCGCTATTGTCGCTGTGTTGTAGTGAAAGCATACAGACATCCGACAAAGATGATTTCTGGTGACAAACTGATTGTCAGCTTTTATTACAGTGTGAACTGTGACGGTGGTAGTGAGCAGCTGTAGGTACTTGTAGTGATAAAATGTGCCACTTATTTATGCTATTTATATTTGTGTGTTATTGACACTGCTCGCATACTATGTGGAGCAGGGTCTATAAAATGGTATGATGTCCATCCGTCTGTCTGTCCTATCTATCGACCGCTGCAGCAGTATGCAGGTTTGCTGCTGTGGGCCCTGAGGGCAGGAGCTATCGATCGACAGTGGCGCCGATTGGCGCCACAGCAGCATGGTGCACAGCAGCACGTCATTCCGCGACAAATGCGAGCAGTGTCACATTGTCAGCTGACGTAGGAGCTGAATACAGACTTGTATTTGTATGCTATATTTATTCATACTCATATGGTCTAGTAGTGTGCATATAGGGATGTTCTGTACTACTGCAATGTCTGTGGTATCCTATTGCTTTAACAAGAAATGTTATATTTGTACAAATGGAGTGTAAGTAAGTGCAGTCTAATAGCATACACGGAAATCTATAGTCTGTGACATTGATTCAGTTTGATTAATGTTTATAAGCTGAATTGCATTTTAGTAGAAGTTTAAGGTGTGTGGCATTTTGCAGAGCAATTTGCTGTTGTACAATACGATACGATACCAGATGCTATTTTAAGATGCTCAAAAGCTGACGTCAGCTCAATCTACCACACTGTAGTCTGTGTTCACAAAACAGGTCAATATTCTAGTAGCGGAGCCTTGTAAAGACTGTTCTTTGAGATCATTAAATGAAGGACAGTCATGTCAGACAGCCATCATAATGGGGGCGAGGCCCCTAGCTCTAGGAGTCCAGTGGTGGATAAAAAAAGTTGTCAGCTGGGGACTTTTCCTGGTTGGGGTTAATGCTTTGCTTTCAGTGCTTTTTATACCCTTGGTTGCTTTGTAACTGTTGGTTGGGTGACGCAAGAAACGAAAAAACTGTGCCATTTATCCCTGCTCCAGAACATTCCTTCAACTTGCAGTTCTTAAAATCGAGGTGGAGTGCTGTCGATTGACAAGTCATTAATTTCGTGCCACACAGACTGCAGTGTGAGGCTGCTGCCCATTGCTGCAAGTACTGGTCTCACATTTATATTACCTGTCAAACTTAGACATGGATCGTGAGATGTTTGTTGAGTATATTTGTTTCTAAGTGAATTGTGTCTGGCAAATTAACTTAGTTTCTTGTCACGATGTTGGCTACAGTAGAGACTGTGTTTTATAGCACTTAGTAAAACTTGCATAAACATACTGAAGAATAACATCTCCCAGGAACTACGATGCTGTCGAAATAATAGTCAATTCAGAATACAAACGCCACATTCGTTTCATATACTGTTTACACACATGCAATGCTTACAATTATTTATATGCATATATTTATTTAAATATATAAAATAAACGAAACTATAAATACGGACACGTACAAACGAGAACGTCTATATATCACTACGTATATAATACTCGCACAATCAGAAGACGAACTGCGGCGTCCACTAAAATCGTGCAGTAAAATAGTACTCTGTACATTCACGCGTATACATTTATACACAGCGACGCTGCCGTCTTTGTATAGACACATATTGCCTTTGATATACAATAACTCGTAACACACGGCAATGTCGAGGCAATCCCACACTAAGGTTATAAATTCAGAACTGCCGGCAGCTGTGCCTTGCACGTCAGTGGCCAGGCACGCTTTCTGACTGCAGTAATTCCTATCATACATGTGTATGGAAGTCGCCAATAAATAGAACAATTGCACTAACTGTCACGTTATGACGCAACATCCACTGAGCAACGCACACGTTGCTGGTTGGTATCTCTAAGAGGCAAACAGCGAAAGACCGACCCACAACAACGCGCTTGCTGTGTGGAGCTTCATCAACAAGTCTTGAAATCACAAAACGACGAGATCCAGAACAGCAGAACAGATCAAATGGTTTGAACCAAACCCGACATATTGTTCTACGACTTTATCCAGCAGGGCGAAGAAATGGGTCATTTTGCAATCGTGCGATAAATAAAAGCACCGAAAGATTCATATGGCATGCACAATCAACTTACTACATTACAAGTCTTTCCTTAAGCACGATGTTATCTAGGCTACAGATGATACCATCTAATATGCTTTCACTGCGAAAATAACACCGAACTAGTGTGCATTATTAATACTGGTTTGAAAGTTAAAATTTTGAGCTAAGAAGTGCTTTTGCATTTTAAGAATGAAGTGTCAGTATGAGGGGGTTAACTATCAACACACCCATGCACCACCTGATGTGATACCCAGTCTACATGGACTGTCTCGTGTAATACAAATGAAGCATGTTTTGCGGGGTGACAGTGAGAAATATATCTCCCTCCACTAAAATGCATGATTGTTATACATGTATCTGTTTTTAATATATTATGATTGTTCAACAGAACAAAAATGCATGTAGATAAAAGCACTTTGATGACATTGTCCTTACTGTTACAGGCTGATTATAAAGCAATCAAGCTGATTTGTCTATTTATGTTAAATACTTTGACTTCATCTACTCTTTAAAACCTAATTTTATGCTGTGATACCGTTACATATACACATAATAGCCTGCACATTTTACAGTGCTATTAGTACTACTACTATACCCATTTAATGGCGTCTTTTCCAGGACAATCTGGGTAAGCCAGTGCCACAAAGGTAAAACCAGCCTGGATTTAAATGACACAAGAGATGATGGGGGAGGGGTTTTGGGATACAGGGCATCAGGTGGACCATATGCAAACAATCTGCACCTCGCTCCAGACAGATAACCATACCAACACTTCATCACTCAATTTTTCATAGGCCAGATGATCTTCCTGACACACAGCCAACAGTGCCAAAGCACCGAAGGCTCCAAGCAGTGCTTTTAAATAACTAATTTGTTATTTCATTTATTAAAAAAACTATTTTCTTCAAGAAAACTCCCAAAAATATACAGTGGTTCCTGTATTTCATTTACGGTGTCTCAAATTTAGCTGAGCAAGTTTGATACTGGTCAGCCCGGTAATCCAAACTACAGACTGTTCAGTCATGGGAAAACGAAACTAAAATGGCTGAGAACTGCCCCAGTTGGCATAGTCAATTTGACACTGGAATTTACTATCTTAATGTGGCTTGTATATATGTACATATGGCTCCTGATGCACAAATATACTACAGGTTACGACACTTATACTGCGAACTTTGATATATCGACATGTCTCTTTCCATATATCAATTTAATGTTTGCAGTAATTGCACTAGTTGCCCCATGCATAACCGTACAAAACCGAAGGACTAAAAAAACCATACAGAATAACCATATTTTCACATATTACTGTCAAAACGTTACGTGTAAAATTCATGGGCATACTGCTACTATAATGTTAAAATCAATCACTTGTATAAAATAGCATATTAAATTAATTGGGTCCATCATGGGCTACTGCACACAGCATGATCAAATGAGCTCTAAGCTGTATACGTATGTCAAACACTCCCAAACTCACTGTTGGAACTAATCGTACACTTTGTGTCAATAAACAGACACGACAAGTAACTCCGTACAAGTAGCACATCAGCGAGCTTCAATGCGATCAGGTAAACACTGACTAAATACCACCAACGCATTTCCATTGTCCAATGATCACCAGCAGTACACAACACAGTAACACAGTACACGTATAATCTGTGATCACACAGCATTTCTCAGTCCAAAGTATCTACAGCGACTTCGTGATGACTTATGGCAATTCATGAAAAAAAACAAGTAAAAACATTTGCAGCCAGTGAAAGCTGGCCTTGTTGCACAGCCTGCCTAATGGAAGCCCTTTAGGTGATGATAATCACTGAAAAACTTTTCCACATTCACAGAAAATTTCATCTGCTCAATTTTGAGTAAATCCAAATCATCAAAAAAAATTACCAACATCAGACAAAAGGGACTGACAAAGAATAACTGCACTGAACTTTCAATTAAGAAACAACAGCTGCATGTCTTTTGAGTACACAACCAACAGCTCCTGTAGAAATCAGAATACTATAACCAATAATCAATAGCAGTTCAGCCAAGAATATACAAAATACTACTCGCATTCTATTTCACTATATTGCGTACTTAATTAGCAACGGATGACAAAAATCACTTTAGCAGCAACAGACGAGATTGTGTAGACAGCTCAGCTTAAAATGACACCATGTCCGCCGCAGAAATAAACAACACTACGCAGTTTTTCAATGATGACAATACATGTCATACAGAAACCCAAACAACATCACCGAATGATGATTGGCGTGTAGCAGAGCTCACACTGCACGGTGTGGGAGCTCACGGAGGATCACTAAATACATCGGGCAGCCGCAGCTTGACTAATATCATTCACACAAAAACCATCATAACCAATTGTATAAATCTGGCAGCAAACGATACTTGGCCATAATCAGTACTTGTCTACCAATACGTACGAATATATCTCCGGCAAACGTAGACCAGTTTGCACAGTCACATAATAAATAAAATTTAAAGCTGGCTTACAAACAGAATATCAGCTCTATGTGAGTGCAGGTACATCTGATGTTGCCTGCACACTGTCCATGCAGATGATAAATATACTGGCAAAACAGTTCTGTGACGGCATATTTCACAATGTGCCTGGTCCATCGCCGAACCGTGATAAAGTGTCATGCGGACCCGGATATCGTACTACGTCTGTTGCGGTAACCGGTGGTGTCCCAAAGTCGGCGCTTGGAGGCTTGAAACGCATTCGTGGATCGGGTGCAAACGGGGCCTGATCGCCGCCGACCGATGTGACGGGCCGTGGCGCGGAATGTGCTAATACTGTGTCAGTGTAGTGTGGCGGTGGCGCTCGCCGGCCGATCGAACGCTGTACCACAGGCGACGGCTCCATCATCATCGGCTGCTGTAGAGACGATGACTGGCCACGGAGCTGGGCATGTCGCTGTGACATCTGCATCATCTGTTGCTGCTGAAGATGCATTGCATTCTGACTGGCTCCTGCCTGCATCGGCGCCATCGGGCCACGCACACCATCTCCACTGGGGTAACCGGCCGGCAGAGATGTTGACCCACTGACAGCAGCCAAGTTCATTCTCATTCGCTGCGACTGCGGCGGAATTCCAGACGGCGCGTACGCAGCTGTACGGTGGCCCATCATCTGTGATGGAAATCGTCCGTAGTCAGGAGGCGGGTGCTGGCCGGCACGCATCATGTGCTGTTGTTGCTGCTGCTGTGCCCACATCATCCGCATCTGTCCATGCGACATCATTATCGGCCGACCCGCTTCGTCGACCATCGGCTCCATCATTCCGCCAACTGGTACCGAACCGCTAACAGGCCCTGGTGGCACTGGTCCCGCTACCATCATACCATGAGCCATCTGACCAGGCATCGTCATCGATCCATGCACTGGACCATTCACCGAGGACACAGACACCGCAGGTCCAGCCGTTCCTGCCATACCTGAAGACACCTGACTACCGACAGTGGCACCCATTGGCATATTCATGTGAGGTGGCATACCAGCAGGACCCAATGGCGATCGCATCTGGCCCATCATGCTGCCACCAGACATCATCTGGGAGTTGAGTGATGAGGTGCTCAGCTGCTGAGACAACTGTCCCTGAAATACACAGACCACAACCATCTCTTTACCAACGATTCAGCCACTACACAAAAATCAACTCAGATAAAACTATCCTGCTACTGTACTATTCTACCGATGATGCTGAAGTGGTGGGGTGCTGGCGTGGTTATCTGTCTGGAGCGAGGTGCAGACTTGCATATGGACCAGCTGATGCCACTGCCACTCACTGTCTCTTGCTTCAGTAAAATCCAGATTGGTTTTACATTTCTGGTACTGGATCACCCGCGGGTAGTCCCGGAAAAATGGCCATTAAATGGGTGCAAGTGTGTTGCTGAAGTTGAAATAATTACTTTTAATCACTGTGATTTCCAGCAAACAGTACCACTGACCACCACATCAAACTTTCAAATGGTCAAATGGCATTTTTACATATACATAATGCATAAAATTTAAGAAAACACTGAATGACATGCATGTTTTCCGTTGCACAGGACTGCTTAATTATAAAGGTATGCTTCAAGATTTGCTAGAAACGGCAACATAAATAACGCTCAAGTACTAAACTTACCTGTTTAATTGCAGTAGCCATCACATCAGGATTTGTTTTCAAAATATTCTGCACCTCCTGTTGCTGATGAGGCGACTGAGGCAGGCTTAACGTCTCTAACAACCTTTGCATTTTCATGCCAGTTTGCATAGAAGGTTGCGGCATCATCTGCGGCGACGGCTGCATGTGAGGTGGAACGACTTCACTGCCCATCACCATTCTCTTCTGAGTGTACAGCAAGTCGTCCGGTACTGGCTGTGAACCGGGCTGGCCGGGTCCATAGGGACCTTGCGGCGTCCAGCACCCACCGGGGCCGTCCATGCCAGGCATGAGCCGAGACATCGACGGCTGCCTCATCATGACGCCACTGTTTGCCTGTCGCTGGGCCGCTTGCTGGGCCTGCTGTGCAGCAAGTTGGGCACTGGAAGGTGGCGACTTGCCGGAGACATGCTGGCCCTTGTCGGCATGCTGCTCAGCTGGCGGCTGTGGGGTCGAGTCACGCTCGTCCCCGGCACTTGCCAGGTAAACGCTCCGCTGCATGTTCGCCACACGTCGGCGCACAAGCTGCTGCTGCTGGAACAGCTGTTCCCGCCGCCGCCGTTCCTGGTTCTCACGGATCTTCGGACAGAATGGCACTGGGCAGCGGGCCTCAGTGCACGACCGCGCATGCTGACAGCACAGCAGCACCATCTGCCTGCAAGTCTGGCATCCCTTCTGCTTACGGTCGCAGCCGCGCATGTGTGTGACCAGTCCCTGCATGCGCAGGCAGCCTGGCCGCATGCAGTTCGCGTTGCGGCAGTGACATGTGTGCGCCAGCAGCTGGGCATAGTTCTGCCGACGGGCCTCCGCCACTTTCATGTCACCCTCGGCCGAATCTGAACCGGCCGGTTGCGGCGCGGAACCATCGTCAAGATCAAGCCCCAGCTTCACCATGCGATGAGGGTGATCGGCAGTTTTGTAGCATGCAACACACAGATCGAAATCCTGCACACAACACGTACAAAATACTGTCAAATAAGGACAACAGAACAAACAGATATATGCCAGCATCACAAAATTACAACAACAATAAACAACATACACCATGTTTCATGTTAACTAGACAATAAAAACAACAACTATTTTACAGACATTATACAGGTCAAGTGTTAGCTGGCACCTCCAGTTAAGCACTGTTCTACAATGTGCATGCCTTTGCCAACAGTGACTAACATATTCAGACCAGACAGAAGATGCTAGATCTCTCCTCATTACCTATACCATCCCTATAATGTATTATTCTCTAAATATATTTAAAAAAACAACGTTTAATTGTTCACCACTCTCAGACTTTGTTGTCAATGAGAATTTAAGATTTCTCATTTTCAACACTCTATAAAAAACAGACTATATTACTTGTACAGTTTAATCGCTACTCCACTACTCAGTTACAAACAAGTCAAACAACCATCTCTATAAACTGACATACTACAGTTAACATACACACATTATAACTAGATCCCATTCCCAAAATTACGATTAAGACAGATTCATATAGAGAGAAATGACAACTTACATCACAAGTGGTGCAGTGGTATCGTGTCTCCACGCTGGCTTTGCAAGCATTACAGACGTAGGCAAAGCTGTCGCGAGCTTGATTGTGCAGTTCATGCAGCATGCCCGCCGTCGAGTATTTAGCACGACGCAGCGACGAGAACTCGTAATGCTTATCACGTGCCATTGTCAAGAAAGCATCGCGGCCATCCATCAGGTCACAATTAATCAACGGATCCGGATCTTTAATCTCTGGAAGGTCACTTGCAGAGCTACCAGCGTTTGACTGAAGTCGAATGACAAAGAAGCCCTTCAAAACACACCACGAGGCACAAACATATTAACCACCATCTTCCAGGCACACAACGGCGAATGGTTGCACCTTGAAAGAGTTTGCGCAAATTTTAACATGCCAAATGCTATTTTGTGATGACCAACTAATGATAAACTGTCAATCTGAAGGTAAGAGAACAAGTCAACAGAATAACTTTTTGTGTGGGCTGGCATGAGCTTTAGGACTAAAATCATAGCGACATGATTGGTTTTAGTGATATTAGTGTGTAACACATTGAGAACGATCACTGTACAATTCACTCTGTCTAACCGAAAAGTACACACATTTCATGCTCAACGTTGACAAAAAATGCAAAAAAAACAATACTTAGGATTTAAAATTTTGTCGTCAATAAGCACCTCTTTGTGTTTCTCCATTGTCGACAGCAGTTTACCGGTCAAATCACTGCCACCAGTCTTGCTCTTTCGACTCGACGACTGTTTCTTACACTTGCTGTTCTTTTTCTTTGTGTTGCCACTCTTCTGGCCCTTCTTCTTCCCAGCAAATGGCTGCAGCTGTTAACAACAATTTTGCCAATTAACTCTCCAACCAAAAAGTATGCATACACAGACATATTCCACAAAAGAAAATTAAAAAAAAATAAAAAGCAAAGGTAATCCTAGAGCCAAAGACCATAAATACTGGCCAGAGGAGTTATGTCACTCAGTTCACATGTGTTGAATGTGAAAACAGCTACCATTACTGTCTGCAAGAGCTATGAAGTCACTGTCTGAAGCTCCACTGCAGCCACAGCCAAAAAAAGTTAGTGAACAAAATCTAGCATAGCTTTTTTGATTCAGAAATTTCAAATGCATGTGTCTTAACTGGTATAATGTTACAACACAGTTCAGATATGTTGGAAGTGTTTTAACAAACATACACACAAATCATTACAGAAAGAATCACCAAAATGCTTAACCTGTGACACAGTTATTGCAAAAACACGTTTTAGATCAGATTTATGACTCACAGTGAATATAAACTGTTCTACAATCCCGTTTAAATGTGGCCAACACAAAGATGCATCTTATATCTTTGCTATAATGTAACTTTCATGACGAAAGAGTGACTATAAAACCTAATGAACATCACCAACCTCAACACGATCTCCACTGCCTGATGGTTCGCTATCATCATTATCAGCTATTGCTTCCTCTTCCTCCCTTCTCCTCTTTTCCAACTCTTCTTGTTCGACTTCCTTTATGCTTTCCTCGAGGATGTTTGGCCAAAAGTCTCCCTCAAAGTAAGGCATTTCAGTAACACAGGTCAAGTTGTTCTCCTGTGCATCTTTGAGTATATCCTGTTCATAAACACACCAAATTCATCAGACACATGAAACACAGACGACACGATCAGTAATGCTCACCATTAGGAAATGCAAATGACACGATGGCCAACCATGGCAAAGCAATGTTTAAGTTCATGTCATTTATCATGATTATTAACAAAGTCTCTATCTGGACTTTGTATGCAAATTTTACAACTAAAGTTTGC
>Ga0126334_10000624_pt1 | contig 10505 bp, 6 predicted proteins | sample InaspJWI49metaG_FD_94491 | JGI IMG/M metagenome (GOLD analysis project Ga0126334, IMG submission 94491) | Marine gutless worms symbiont microbial communities from Oahu, Hawaii - Inanidrilus sp. 2 OAHU.JWI-49 metaG | ecosystem: Host-associated > Annelida > Digestive system > Unclassified | place...
ATCTTGCTGCGATTTTCGACGATGGGCCGTGTTGAGATTTGAGAACTGACTGAGCACTAACCGTCCCAATTTTGCTGCAGCCAATCAATAGGAAGTATAGTTGTGACACTGACGCATGCACATGACCAATGAACGTGTCTTGTGACTGTGTGGGTCGACTTGTTCAGGTCAGTTCAGTTCAGCTCAGTTCAGGTACGACATTGCGCCATTAAGCGACATACCTTGTGACAAAAAAATAAAACGCGGCAAAATCAACGACTTCAAATACAACGAATTTACAGCAATGGCTGTAATTAATGGACAAATATGCGCGCAAAAAGAACAAGTTCACGTTTAAAAAATGAAAGAAAGACTGCAGTACATACTTCGGCGCGCTTCGCCGCGTTTTCGGCGACGATGTGCGCGTGGCTGCGCCGAATGGCACATATCTCGTCGTAGATCTGTTTCAGCGCCTCCAGTTTCGGACAGTCACGTGACTTCCGGGTTTCGCTGTCGTCATCCGACCGGAGTGTCGACGAGCGCTCCGCCTGATCGTCGATCGACGGGTCGCTCACGACTGTAGTCCACTGTCCGTTCATTTTCAGTCGCCTATGTCTATCTCTCCGTTCGTGTGCATAAGCCTGACTTTAAAATTTGTGTGCCTCTACTATAAAGCTCCTCGTCTCCGTCAGGTAGTTCCAATATCAACACACATTATTCGCTGCTGTCATAAAACGCCTCCTCTTCTCAGTTGCTGACCGGCGGCCCAGAAGTTGACCGCGTGTAAAAACATCAAGTTCAAAGAGACGTTCAACTTGGACCGTGCTATGGAGGTGCCGTAGGCGTGTGTAAGCAAATCAACGTCACACATATACTACAAAAACGGACAGGTGTACTGTTGTATCGTCGCTGTCGCTGTTGCAACATGGATTTCGTGTCGCTTTGCAGTAGGCTCTTCTATAGCTACACTCAGAGATAAACCGTGCTCATCAGAGTACATGACAACGTATGCTCTTCTTCGCTAATCTAAAGCAACATTCATCCAGCACACGTTCAATGATTACCGATCACTTTAGTGGTCCCGACATAGCGGCCAATCCCGTCTGTGCGTGTGTCAGGAGAACGACTCCGTGTATTTTGGTAGGTCTAACCGTAACGTCACTCTGTCGTGTTTAACGCCAAGAGCGGCTAATGTGCTCGTCATAAATTTTGATTTTCAAAATGGGCAACAGAAAACAATAGAATGTTTACGGACAGTCAAATGAGCAGAAAATATCGGGTATCTGACCGACGAAGCGGACCACAGGCCGCTTTCCTGTTTGCTTAACAGATTTTTCTATTTACTCTGCTTAACTACCTAGCAAATATGCACTTCAACACGTACCCCGTTGAAGGTTTTATCTTTGAGTGGTCGTTATAGCTACAAACTGTTCCATATCTCCTGAGTCGTCCTTCGGTCGCTATTTATGACCGCGCCGCTATTTGCCTCGTGAATAGTCCGCAGTCGTCGGCACTGTCCGGTCCATTTTGACCGTTACTGTCCTGACCTGTACACTGTCCTCTATCGCATTTTAAGTGCTCCCATTATGCCGTCGCCCACCCATGATGAAAACTCAATGTAAAGTGAGCGGTGCCGGTTGCCTGTGACGTGCACTTTTAATAATCGGCGACGCCCGTTGAACCAACAGTAAAATGCGTAATCTAGTTAGCATTGTCGACTTCAGTCTAGACAACAGTATATGTTAAGCATGTCTTTGCTTCACCTCGATTTGCTAGTCTAGATGCACGCTGTAAACATGGCACCACCCGCATTTGCTGCTGCGCGCCGTGCCTTCGCCCCGTGCTGCTGCGGCGCCGACCGCCGGCTCTGCAGCAATCGACTGATATTTCCTGCACTGCTGGCCCACAGCAGCAAACCCGCCGCACGCTGCTGCAGCGGGCGAATGGGCAGAGACACGGAAGGACGGAGAGACAGTCAGACGAACGGACACCGTACCGTTGCATAGACCCACATAGACTGATCCACAGTCCACTATGCATACTATGTAGGGATTGCAGGCAGTGCCAATAACCACGAAAATATTGACATTATCACAACTAGGGTGTAGCTAATTACTGAAGCGGCGTATCGGCCTATCCGCCGCTATCGTCGTTCAAAACACAGGAAATCGATGACATCCTTAAAACTAGTGGCCGATACTCCGCTGTGACAAGTATCCCTAACCCTAATTTCTTTTGCTATTTTTCGATGCGCAGTTCGCAACTGAAATTAAACATACAGAAAACGACGTGTCGTGTTCAAGGATGTCAGTGATTTCATGTATGTTGAACGCTGATAGCGGCCGATATGCCGATGCATTACTTAGCTACACCCACAAGCGACTACACTTCCTGGTGACCTCTATGACGTGATCTCATCGAAGCTCGACGCGTGGCCGTATCATTTCAGCCAGCTTATTCACTCACGCTCGTCACATTACGACATTAGTGTTTCTATACACTTCGCGCGAAAAACACGACCTACGTGTAGGAATCCGTTTCGAATTGTGGTAACAGACGAATCCGTACTTGTTGTAGCATAGCATCTCGTATCGTATTGAGACGATTTTAATTCACTGCGTTCAATGAAAGCGACTGCAAAACGATGCGTTCTTCGCCTCGTTGTATTTTTACCGAAAGCATAACTGCACTCGTGCCGGAAAATATAGGCCTACGTCTAAAACTGACCACCGCAAAATGTCGGTGAAGCATACAAACGTAGTCGATGAGATCGACGATGACGTAGGATTCTTCATACAGATAGCGGAAAATGTTTGACAATATGCCTAGGGGCAGTAGGGGGCCCACATTGGCCCACTGCTGACATTCAAGAGACGACTCAAGACGGAACTGTTTGCTCGCAGTTATCCAGACTGTTAGCTGCGGCTACATCTGACACTTGTTTCTTTTCTGTCTCTCTCTTTCCGCATCGCTCGCACGTATCTTTTTCGTTATTCTTTTTTTGTAAGGTGTCCTCGAAGTCTTTGACATTACGCCACCTTAATCTCTTCGTTTAATAATAATAATAATAATAATAATTGGATACTTCACGTTAGCGTAACCTGTGACACATGTTCCGCGTCCCGTGAACGCTTCCAGTAATGTCTCTAAAAGCTCACAGTTAATGTATCTCCCATTCACCGTTAACGTTAACTGGTCAGTTGTCAATTCACAAAACTACTAAATCTTGCTCACAGACGATCCATGCCGATGTGACCCACCATTTTCTCCAAATCGCGAAGCTCGCTTGGAGGTCCCATACGCCTGAAGTTCTTTTCTTTTGGCGGACCATTAAACGATGCAAAATTTGGCTTGTTCTTCCATACGAGACTTTGGTTAAGTGTTGACATTGACAACAGTTAATATGAACGCTTTTTCTGTTTTCTGAGTGACTTACATTAGCCTCTCTACCGACCTAGGTCATCAGTTTTACGGCACGTATCATCAGGTCGCCACTATTTATTTAACTCACAGATCATAAGAACAAAGAACTGAACGTAGCCTGTACGGTTTCCAAAGTCTAAACACTCGTACCGACACATACATGTACGTACTAATAATGATCGAACGTCATAAAGCCAGAAGCCTTCATGCGGCGATATAACGCAGACAGTAGCACTGTTCGTTGTAATCAAAGCGCATAAACAGACGACAGAACGGCTCACCTGGTGAGACACGGGGCAGGTAAGTTTGATATAAGGTTGTCGAGCAAAATGACACGTGTAGGCCTATATGCGTGAGCAGCTAATAACAGTTGCAGCGGTCTGTGAGCATGCTGGCGAGTCGACAATCGCTATACAACAAGCCCATGCGAACGAGAGAGTAGGCGCGACAGTGTGGTGTGTATGCTATTCTCAATCGCCGAGGGGATTAGCAATAGGCCTAGCAGGTGCTCGAGTAGGCTCGTCGATGACAATAAACAGGTATTGAGTGTGCGAGCTCTGAGTGACGCCCGAGTTCGTGCGGCGAATCAGTCAGTAATCGTAGGCTGCACCTGCAAGCGACGGCGGTTTTTTGTTTATAACTGAGACACCATAATGCGTGGAATTAATAATACATGTAGCGTGGGTGGATCTGATTTTTTTTGACTGACACATGCCACTGATGTTACATAATCATGATTACTGGTGACTGAGAACACAAAGGCGCATAAGATGCAAACAAAGGGGTTTGTTGAACGGCCCTGCTGCAACATCACTGACTTCGTATGGAATGTCCCGGTAGGCCAACTTAGCTGTAGTGTTACTCAAAAATTAAAAAAAAGAAGTTTTACCCATTGGCCGAGAATTTTTAACCAAAATTTTACACACCTACTGCACGTTCACATCTACAAAATTTTATTCGATTATCTCCCACTTTGACAAAGTTACCCGGTATCGGTGATACGGTATATTAAGCGTGACCGTCCAGTGAATTGTTATATTTCACTAGAAAAAGTTAATTGCGAAAAATGGCGATAGCTGAGCAACGGTATGGACGATCTACGCGAAATTCGGTACAATGACGCAGAACGGGCCCCAAATTGCAATGGCCGTTAAAAATTAAAATTTAAAAAAATCAAGATGGCGGACTAAACTACCAACTGTCGATATAAACTCTACTATGTTGCGATATAAGACGCCGACGTGCTCTATAGCCATCGGCCAAAAGGTCCTCCGCGGCGAACAGGCAATAACAGATAACAAGCAAGATGTCGTCAGTTCAGCCAACCCACTTAGTTGTCGACACTGTCACACGGCGCCGGACAGACCGCTTTCAACGCTCACTACATCGGCGCGCTCCTGTATTGTCTGATGTACAATGTAGATTCGAGTAAGCACCCACAGACGGCATTCATTCATCCACGGATGACAACGTTCTCACGTTCGATCAAAAGACTGCCGCGCAGTATTTAACCACTCGGAATGCAGCTGAGACTAAATTTCCCAGCATTTAACGAACAGACAAGTGACATTACTTCGTCAATATTTCGAGAACAAGTGTCCAATTGCCCTTCTTAAGCAGTCCGCACGTCTAACACGAAATAAAATAAATATGAAATAAAATAAGTGGTTCTTGCAGCATTTATTGTATTTTATTAGAGATGTGCGGTAGTTTCACACCTGAAATAAAATAAATGCTAAAAGAAGCATTTATTTCACATTAACTTTATGTTAGCGATGACCCAAACCGCAGCTTACCCTCATGCTAAAAGCCAACCTCATCTGTTTAGACTAAAGTCAAAGACAGACGGGCACAGAAACCGTACAATAAATCGACATGGTCGGCTAACAATAACAGACAGACGATCATGCACGCCATTTAATTGACAATTAATACGTCGCGTTAGCCACAAACACAAGGGTTGGGGGAAGAACAGCAAGAGGTCGTGACTGACTGTTTCAATGCAGTGCAACAGTATGGTCGACGCACGGTACGACACGCGCCGCGGCCTACACATTCATATCAAACTGATTATTGCTCCATGTAAAACATTCTCACTATTCTTCACCGCTCGCACTAGACAGCGAAGCAGAAGTCCAAAACTGAAATCTGTAGCCCAAGACGTAACAGTTCAATAGCAGTTAATAGCAACGGTTTCAACGCGCCAATAACATCTACGACTAAAGGACGTTTCCTGTACGCTCTCCCAGACAGTCCTGCAGGGGTCAGTCTGCCAAATGTTTCTGATGCACTATTAGGCGAAAAAATTCCCGAATGTCTTGACCATAGAATAAAAATAGTTAAATAGTGCTGGGAGACCACGGTCAGATTTAGTGGTGTTCAGATAGTTTGACCGAACCGGATCCCACAAATTTATGATTTATGAAAGTATTCAGATTCACAGATACCAAAACCAATTTCAGTCATGTTTTATAAATCAAGTAATGTAATGACTCTGCCAGTGGTCATAGCTGTTTAACACTAACAATTTTTTTTAAATTTTATATACTAATAATTAAAAAATTATGAACGCAATATGCAAATTCCTTGAAATATCATACATGCACAGATCCAAATTACACATATCTGGCAGATCACCATTAACTCACTGTAATACACAGACACAAACTACACACAACACTGAATGTACAAATACACCAAACACTGACATTCATTCAAGTACTTTTGATTAGCAGATAAAAGCAACTGTCTAATGACTGATTCGCAATATCAAAACTCCAAAAAAATCACTGGGAGCTGATATGACAAATCTATACTTTATGAACGCAACCATCACAAACCACTGTCAATCTTTCCTTGAAACAGTGCAAACAAGCATTAAACTCTACAAGCAAAAGCTCTTAAACTATACATGCAAATAGCTATGATATGAGCAGTACTGGTAAAGGACATTAGTATAATGACATATGAACAAAATGTTAATAACAAACATCGAAACATCTTGACTAGGAATAATTAATCGTTAGGACGGCTGCATTTTGACTACAAACTTAAATAACTGAGATTGCCAGTGCTAGACAAATATGAATAATATTGGTTACCAAGTGAGTTGCAGTTCTTAGGCCACATGACTGTATGTAGTCGAAATCTTTTTAGTAAAACTGGGTGTGTGTTGTTACATGCCACAAAGTGTTTACCAAAGCAACATGTAGACTGCTACAGAGACATGACAGGCTCATCGTGCTGGCTGTGCTTTCTGCCACAGGAAAGTGCTCTGATAAGCAATGACAGAAAGAATAAATTGTGACACAGAAAATAACATCAAAAAAATTCAATTCTACAACGATTCTCACAAAACCTGCACGGTCACTAACTGCACAAAACAGCCAAAATGCGTGAGAATACACTGACAGAACGTGTGTCCCATTTGTGCAAGACCAACGTAAAATTTAAAAAATAAAAGCTAAGCCTTTCCAGTAGTCCATGTTAGTATCACCTGGCTTGGCCATCATAAAAAAAACATCACAAGTCTGTTAATTCACTATGCCTGTAAGCATGTAATACTAAAAGGTGTGAAGCAACTGGTTAGAGCATATATCTATGTTCAGTGGTGACCTGAACTGCTTGCTTCACTGTCAGCCACCGAGAAGCTGTAGCAATTACAGCACAAATAAGGACAAAAATAATTAAATATGAAACAAATACAATGACAAAACCACCAGTCACAAACAACAGAAACTGCATCGCGATTTCATCTGTAAATTAGTAGGCTGCATGGCATGCACACAATGCAAACATGTGGCCTGTTGTTACAGATGCAGCGTGGTCTGAGTGTCTGTCTCTGTGTGTATGCTGGACACAACAGTGAGCCCTACAAAAACGGCTGAACTGTGGACTCAGACGGGCCCAAGGAACCATGTATTAGGTGGGGGCAAAGAACCCGCCAAGGGAAGGGGCAATTTTGGGGGTCGTTCCTCCCACTGAAATGCGGTACACTACTCTGTAAGCAGCAAATGCCGCAGCAGCACAGGGCTGCAGACTTGTCTGCAGGGGACAGCGCATCAAGGTGAAAGTGTGGCTTCAGAATGGACTCACCTGCCACGGGGGTGACAAGTGCAGGGGCGATGCGGCCTTTCGTCAAAATTCTTTGACCACTTGTCACTACTGGTGTTACAGCTGACAGATCTCCGAATAACTGAACCACTCAAAGCTATAAACAGACTTATACAACAAACTGCAAGGGTGAACAATGAAATGCAAAACCACAGCAGGTTAAATGTCTGACTTTACAAAAAAACTGAGCAAATTCACACAGTTATGACAAGCACCACTGAACAACACCACACTACAGCACCGCACTGCGTCACAACACAGATTACTCATTTTTACCCGCACGACACTATGCTAGCACAGTATACGAGCAATGGCCCAGTGTCTGTGTCTCTCTGACACAAGTCAAGAGTTGTATCGAAATGTCTGGATGGATCGAGCTAGTTTTTGGCAAGGGATTCCCTTCGATCTATTCTACAGTGTTACAAGGAAATTCAAGTGTCTACAAAAATAAGGGTACTTCCCTCTGGAACTTTCATTCATTCATGCATATGCATACATTAAAAGTTAACATACTGTACAGCAATTAAGCACGGAGAATAAAGACACTGTTATTATGATTAAAATACAAATACAAAAATCAATAAATGTCATAAACTCACCATGGTATGTCAATCATCGAAATGTGTTGTCAGCTTTACAAAGGGGGACGCTCAGAGCATGATAAACTGGGCCGTCGTCAGTCAACTACACTGACAATACCTGCAATGGTCAACAGCTAGTTTATCACACCGATTATCTACAATTCTGTCGTGCAGGTTCATCTGTGACAGCTGATATTTGTAATATTGCAGCATACAATGATCAGACATGCATGCACTCACACATATTCACTCCAGTTAGTTTAACTGGCTTTCTTTTCTGGAGTCGCTCCAGGCTGGCCATCGACCCATAATTGGAGGGGGTTTTCACAGGCCAGATGCCCTTTTGTCGCCCTAACAACGTGTCGGAGCACTAAAGGAACGCAAAGCACGGACTCCAACCAAGAAAAATGACCAACTGGCCTTAACATATCTCCACCCACAGCTGGACTGCCGAGGGAAGGCATGTCAGCATATTGCTCCATTTACGATGATGGCTATGTAACGTCACTATCAATTCAATACCAGTGCAATAGCAATAGTTTTGAACGTTGGCAATGATATATACAGCGACACTGTTCACTGAACTTACAACAGTATATTGGAATTTCAAAACTCTTTCAATACTATACAAACAATGAACGCATAACTCCTTGCCATCAAAGAGGCAAAGGCAATTCAGAAGATCAAAAGTTTAATACTAAGTAAAACTCAACAGGAAATTTGAACACAAACAACAAAGCCAAGTGCTGACATGATAAAAAAAATCCCACAGAAACAGTGTCACACAGGTCTTTGTTTTTCATGAGACTACTGTGGCTGTACAACTACCAAATGTCCAAGTATCTCAACAGCTCAAGCTACAAATAGACTTAGAGTGTCTATTTTGGGATAGTACATTCAACATAATTCTGTTATCCAGCAAGTCAACATCAAACACACACATGAAAAGTATCACATTATACAAAAAGATAAGATCTGAGGACAGAAGCAAAAACCATATCTCACTATTTGGCACCGTGGATCAGCAGATAAAAGCATAAAATAGTATTAACTTCCTGACATCTGGCGTTAGAACGTAAAACATCCACAAAAAACGCCAATGGGCAAAAGTACAGTGGCATCATTTCAGACAAGGTATGTAATGGATCAGGTACCAAATAATAGGATGCAGAATACTGAAATCAATAAATCAACTGAATTATTGAATATTTATCAGCAAATAAATGTGCACCAAAAATGTAACATGTCATGGTTATGTTCTATGTTTTCAACTACTTAAGTCAAAACTTCAGTGGGCAATAAGTATAAGGGTCGTTCTATAAATAAGTTACAAAATGATACAGTATTGTTAATTTTGAAAATATCAAAAATCTGAAATACCGGTATACGTTATGTAGGAAATTTATTTCAGAACACCCTGTGAGAATTTTTTAACAATGATGATACTGTGACGACGATTAATAAGGCAGCATTGCCACTTCAATCTTCCCGTATGGAGAAGCGTGCTGTTGTTTTTTTTTGTGGGCTGAAGGACATAATGCAAATGCTATTCACAGTGAAATGCGTCCAGGGTATGCTATCAAATGGCCCGACAAAGAAAATGCTGGGTGGACAAAAATTTGTCTCAGATATGGAGGTGCCATGGGCCGTTCGTCAGTGTCTTGCGCAGCAGCCGACTTCGTGTTTTTACATGGGGCATTCACAAAGTTGTTTAAAGATAAGGCAAATGTTTAAATGAACTTGGAGGATATGTTGAAAAATGAATCCACGATGCCAAAAGACTTTACACTTGAAGTTTTAGACAGATAAAAAATTTACTCACATTTGTTTAACTTGTTCATTTTTACTTGTTACTCCTAGGGTTAATAGTGTTGCGGTGGCGGCGCGGGAAAATATTTCACAGGGTGACTGTGCTTTAAGCACCAGTGACGTCATAACAATGAAGCCATTGTTATAAAAATTCCTGTGTGAACAAAGAAATAAATTTCCTACAAAACGTATATTTAGTACTTTTGATATTTTAAAAATTATAACCAAAATACACCCATTTTGTAACTTATTTATCGAACGTTGGTTGGTTAGAGTAGAGTTCAACGCCCCACTTGACACAATACAGGTCATTTCGAAAGACCCTCATATATTAACATAATATATTATGTTCCTTTACAAATACTTTTACACTCTATTTTAAACAGTTTAAGTTTACAAACGGCAATGGTGGAAACTGTTTATGGAACAGATGCAATAATCGATATACATAAACGTGACAGTGACAGCAGTAAAGCTACAATGGATAGCAAAAACAGTCTGCATAGGTAACTTGCTGCAAAATACTTACCAACATTCAACACTGATACACTGTCATCATCAGCAAAACACAATGTTAACACATTTTTACTCACAACCAAT
>Ga0126334_10000625_pt1 | contig 10500 bp, 6 predicted proteins | sample InaspJWI49metaG_FD_94491 | JGI IMG/M metagenome (GOLD analysis project Ga0126334, IMG submission 94491) | Marine gutless worms symbiont microbial communities from Oahu, Hawaii - Inanidrilus sp. 2 OAHU.JWI-49 metaG | ecosystem: Host-associated > Annelida > Digestive system > Unclassified | place...
CCACATTCCTTCCCCCCTCTCCCCACTCCTATATATGCCTATAATATGCCAATACACGGCGCTCCACCCACTTATCTGTTAGCTGATTGGAGTTGCTATGTGACCTCTTTCTTCCCGGCGTCCAATTCACAGGCCGTCTGGGGACACGACACCTAGAAACACGCCTTTTCATGTATACAGGGTGGGCCAAAAACGGGGACACAGACTCATGACCATAATTCTGCCAAATGTTAACCGATTTACAAAATTTTTTCACTGGTAAATTTGCAGTTAAATGGATATTAAAAATCCCACCACACATTGCATAGGTTTTTTTGGCCCACCCTGTAGATAAATATTCGAGTAGTCGTTTTTGAATACTTTACAAAACTGGTAACGGAGTTGCAAATGTGTTTAACAAAGTGCCTCCTATTCAAGGTTTATTTCAGTTTTTTTTATGTTCAAACGTCGAATATTGACGGACTTGAATATATTCCTTATACGTTTCTGACATCGTCAAGTTTTATCATTGTTTGACGACGTTGTTTGCATATGTCTCGCCTGTTTTATGTGTTTCGTTGTTACGAAATTTCAACTTTGCTAGAATTGTCTGAAAAACTAACAAAGCATTGTAGGCCTGCAGTTAGTGATTTTTAGCCTGTTTCCCTGTTCCTCGCTGTCTTTCTGTCATTGAGTAGGAGGTGTCGCCAAGATGGCAGCAAAACTACACGGTGTTCCAAAAAGGGAGACATCAAACCCATGGCGGTACTCTGTCAATTTTCGACCGATGTTCAAAAAATGTTCACCATCAGATTTTTCAGTAAGTTCAAAGCAAGTCACTTAATAAATATCCTACCACATCTCATATGTGTCGCTACACTACATTGTGGAACATTAATGTCAGAAAATGAGCGATAGTCGCAAACTAACGATAAATTACAAGGTACAGTAGTTACATATTCAAGGTGTGGTGAGATTGTCAATAACCTCATTACGAATGTTTATTGCTGAGTCCGCGAATGGAAAAAGTTTTAAAATTGGTGAATATTTGGCATAGTTACTGGCAAAAAGTGGTGGCTGCGCACAAAGTGCACGAGACAACTACCTTCTTGCTTGTAACTTTGCCAAATATTCGCCGATTTTGAGATTTTTTTCACTGGCATACACTGCAATGCAATAAACCTTTCTTAACCTGATCATTGGCAACTCCACCACGCCTTAAATATGTAGCTACACTACCTTGTAATTTATCGTTAATCGCTTGTTTTCTGACGTTAGTCTCTCATAAGGTAGTATTGCGGTGGTAGTGTGTTTCCGAGCGTTTCCGTTTTGTCATATTAGTGCACCTGTCTCTTCGAATCATCAGCACTTGCTATGTACAGTATGTACATGTTTTATGTACAGTTCCGTAGCACACATTCCACATCAGTCATTATTACTCTCTCACTTTCCTCATCATCATAGTCCACAATCCACATAGTATCCTCCTCATCATATATCCTCAGCAACTCTGTATGCACTATCGCTATACATTTCGCCCGCCTTCTTCGCTGCCACACGCTGCTGTTGGTTATTCCCCTGCTCGCTTCTTCGCCCTGAGCCCCCTTTTGATTGACAGGGATCGGCGTAAAACCATGCATACGTTACAGTAATGTGGCAACATATGCAAGGGATGGTGGGATTTTTAATAACCGTTGTACTGCAGATTTACTAGAGAATCAGCCGGTGAAAGAATTTACAGAGATATCGCCATGGACCACGGTGTACACATATTAAAGGCTATTTTACCGATGATTAAGCGACATCGACGACCACTGAGTAAAACGTTTGCTAGGAAGGTTATGAAAATTGCGTTCCTCTTTGCATTTACTATAGGCGTGTGGGCATGGTTTTCTCTCACTTGGTTTTCGAGATATTGATAACGTAAGGAGTTTTCAGCCTCAAGGACGTTTTGACCAGTTTGACCGTAGCAGTATAATGCGCCGAGTCGTTTATGAACTGGGACGGACGGATGGACAGCAGCTTGGAAACCCGAATAACAGCATTGCAAGAAAAACCGACCAGACAGAGAGACGGACAAACACGAGACGGTTGCTTTACGGACGCGGCCAGTGTGTACATGAAAGTAAAGGTGCTTCGCTGCTGTTGATATCGAAAGGCGAAAACTCGAACTGAAGGTCTGCAATCATGAATTTAAACGGACTGGATATGAGCGGACTAGACATTGGGCGTGCACGCACTTCGCTTCACGGTAGGTATCATGGAGTTATAGACAACTCCACGGCAGGTATACAGTAATTAGGCCTACGCGGTGCAGCTGGATGCACTGCGTGGACTGCCGAGTGACGTTGTCTCCGCTGCTGCTGCTGCTGTGCGTGTTGTAACAGTCGACGACGGAGACAGAATCGTCGTTGGATCGTAGCGTATAGCATCTTTGTATTCTTTTTTCATACTAAATAAGTTTAGGGGCCTATACTACAAGTGCAACTACTGACAAAGAAAAAATATTGCTGGCTTCTTGTTGACTGCGTCGAAATGGTAAGTGTTGAAACGAGTGTTGTAAGGAAGACGAGGTAAGTCTGCGGGAGGGGGAAGACAAACGTTTTATTTTTCGCCAGCAGAACTCTTTAGCCTATCATCGCCAAATTTTGCGTGAACGACTGCGTCAGGGGTACCTACCAGAGATCATAATTTCACCAGGAACGGATCAGGGTTTCTTCTATACAGACGTGCGACTTCCACGTCGTTTATTTTTCATTATACCGATCGCCCGATGCTCACAACCTGTAAGTCTCGTCGACCACAGGGATTTTGGACGCAAAATATGTAAAAAAAACAATGCTTCGCATAAAGATGCTTTTGGGGTCACAACAAAACCAAACTTTAATCTAGACTCCCTGTTTCCCAAACATCGTCATTTCGGGAGCATTTTTGATGGGATTTGGAAAATTTCAGCTTAATAACTGCTTTGACAGTTGACACTATCGAACATAATCGGCTTATTCGCCAAGATAGTTCTAGAAAAGTTGTACTTTTTTTCTTATGGGCTCTATATGACGTACCAGTAGACAAAGATAGCTCATATGACTCATATCGTGTTAATCGTAAGGCGACGACGTTAATGAAACCTAGTCTCAGAGGGCCTTATAGGGCCTACGATGTCAGTTACGACAATTGAAAGTCACTCGTGAATCACTAGGCCTAATTACTTCCGATGAAAATGCGAAGTATTGTGATTACGTCTGCGTGTTTGTCTGTTTGCGTTCGCCTTTCTCGAAAAGCACACCTCCGAGGCTCCAATCCTCACGAAATTTTCTGTAGGACTACATGTTACTGTAGCCGTATCTTGGTCTTTCTCTGACGACAGTGCAATAAGTTACGCACTTCTGGTTTTGTGGATGATGCCATATTTCACATAACTGGGCATAAAACCTTAAACCTTAGAATCAAGTGCCAGTCACATTTGGGCGAGTGCCGGTTAGACTGACAACATAGGCAGATAAAAATTGCCAACGTACTCGTCAGGGCACGTCACGCTATTTGACCCTATCGTCGTGTACAATGGCAACTAATTGTGCACCGGAGGCGAAGTCTGCTTGCTATCCTCGATTTTCTGGTTCTCGTATCGTATTCGACCCGAACACTATTCAACGTTACTTGTGGTTACGTAGGCTAAGCTTAAAGCTATCTCACAAACAAAACAAATCGTATTGGCCTAATGTCTCGGAAACGAAACAAAAGAGATATGTAGTTTTGTAGCGGAACAGCTTTATGCAGAATGACCTTGAGAGATACTGGAATTGGTTTAACTATTCGAAATTACTTTCTTGATCCTACACTATTGGCTCATAGGCAAATCGACGTCATAGGCAGTACAATACGAAAGATAGGCGGTGCTGTCACCGTGTCGGTAACAGTGCAAAAATTGTCGTTTCTTACGATCTTGCACGAACTTGTTAATTATCGACTGATACCCATGGACTTGACTCAACAGAACGGCAGCGGAAATGAAGTCGACGCGCCTATGGAACCGATGTGATCACCTGTACGATCACATCATTCTCTCTGCGCTTGCTCTTCGTTTCCTGTCGCCGTTGCTCTTCCACGGTCCACCCACGATCTCTTTCTTTCGAAGAACTCGGTTTTTTTATCGCAAGGTTCTTATTTGTATGTTTTAGTGCACGCTAAACATTTCGCATCGTATCGCTTATATGCGGTTTCCGAGAATTTTGTCTACAAGACCCTAATGCAGATAATAGCCGTGTCGTTTTGTTCAGCACAGAAGGCGCTATCGGACACTTCCGTTCATCAGAGCAGCACGCCAGTGGTTGTATTTGACAACATATAACTTCCTGTTAGTGTATAATGTTTTATTTTGACCTTAGTTTAGCTGGAACGGTGGTCGAGTTATGAGCCGTTATCCAGGACAACAAGAAGCTGCCACAAGAAGAATGTCGCGGGGTATCTATAAAGCCGTTTATACGCGACGTGTCTAAAGGTGCGTTCATACCGGATGCCGCGCGGCGACGCGCGATGCCGCGCGGTGCCGCGCGTCACCGCATCCGGTGTGAACGATACGATACGAGATGCTATTTTAACGTGCGCTCAAAAGCTTAATCTTGAGTCAGCTTAATCTACCGCACGAACGTTAACGAAATGCGCCGCTGCGGCGGTGGTGGTGTGGCAGGGGCGTGCGAGCTCGCGGTCGGCGATGGCGCTGTGTGTGCTGCTGGTCGCCGCCATCTGTCCGCCGCCGACCCGGCCGATGTCCCGGCGCCTGGCCGTGCGTCGCTGGTACCGTCCCGTCAAGCCGTCGCCGGGCGTTCGCGTCCGCGTGTCGCCGCGCTCGGCCGACATGCACTACGACGACGCCGTCACGTTCCGCTGCACGGCGCGCGGCGGCAGCACCATCATCGACATGCCGTTCATCAAGTTCACGGTACGACTACCACGATGTCGACTTGACCACCGCGTCTCAACGCCGTCTAATAACAACTCTGTGTTCAGCTACTACGTACGCTGGCTGCGTGGCACTGCCCGCATTCGCCTGCCACACGCCGGCTGAGCATCAGGCGATCGATATCTCCTGCCCGCTGGACCCACAGCAGCAAAGCCGCGGCAGCCAGTTTGCTGCTGTGGGCCCTTGCTGGAACAGACAGTATTCGAGGCGCCGTATTTTACGTTTTTTTCAAATTTCAAAAAGCCTTTTTTACGTTTTTCAACTGACATTTCAAAAAAAAACTTTAAAAAACGTGGTTCCTTGGGCCCACCCGAGTGCACATCCCAAACTGTATCTTGATCAGTTCATCCGTTTCAGCACAGCTCATGGCTATGTCCAACAGACAGATACACACAGACCACGGAACATCGGCAACAATTGGCCGCATCCTTGCACTATGTGTGTGCGATGCGGCCTAATAATGTGTACATTTATATAGCGCAAAATGGTCCTCTGATACGTTGAATCTGGCGACGAAAAAAACAACAACTTTTCAAGTGACTGGAAAGCGCTGCACTGCAGCTGCCAGTGATGCAACTTTGGCATCTGTGGATAGAGAGTTCCAGGCGACTACACCGATGACTGCGGAGTCCCTGGCGCCGAGAACCGTTCGTGTTCGCCTGACGACGAGCTTCCGGGTGTCCGTTTGAACTGAATTGAACTGCGAAGAATGCGACTCAGTTTACCGTGTCTGCAGTCAATCAGCACGAAGTAGGTCGATGTGACGTGACGCTGGACTGCGCGCATGACCAATAACGCTCGGTGTAACTGGGTCGACTGCTTCGTGTCAGTTCAGTCTAGTTCATGCAGTGCGAACCAGGCACTAGCCTAGATTTGCTGTTTCCCACGAGGATGTAGTCGGATCTACCCATTCAGCCCTGCTGTGTGACAAAGTAACATGTTTTGGTGCACAGTAACGTCCAGCATTTGTTACTCCGCCACACTCCGTCACAATAGGCCTACTCCGAAGTGTTGTGATGACCGTATGTATGTCTCTCTGTCTGTGTGTTTGTCTGTCCGAGCATATCTCTGGAAATACAGGTCCGATCGTTGCCACATTTTTGCGCTTGTTACCTGTGGCCGTGTCTCGTTCCTCGTCTGGCGCCGTGGCGATACGTTATGCACTTCCGGTTTTATGGGTTACGTCACGTTTGCACACAATGGCGAGCGAGGCATAGGCGACGCGAAATGCGTGTACTCAAAGTGACCCACCAGCACAGGACCGGGGGCAGACTATGATGTCTATGATTACCTTGATTAATGGGGGATTTAGGCAAATGCTTGAGAAGGCGAGCGCAGTGCGTCCGAGGTAGTTATTGTCCAGTTTTGAAAATGTAGGCTAATGTTTACTTATGCGTGGTGACGTGGTCTTCCGTTTAGTCAACTCTCCGGGTTGCTATTTATAAGCTATTTGCGTGGATCCATGTTGCACATTGCATGCAAGGCGTTTGTGGCATTCTGTTAACAAGGCAGCCAACAGGCAGAAAACGCTATCAGTTTGCAATAAAGTCTGTCGCAACCTAGCAGATGATCCATACTTTCCTGTTCACGGAAAGAAGCCTTTCTTTGTCGCTTTTAGCACCAAAGCTGTGCAATGTACGCCTACGCCTCTTGTCTGTCATTGCCGACTTTTAGAAATCACTCTGGGGGCGGTCTCTGTTCCTATCTCTTCCCTTTCCCCCTACTTTTCCGCCTTCCTTCTACTCTGTGCCTTAAATCCAGCTAGGGAGTATGGGGAGCACTGTAAGCTCTTCAAGCAGCTGGCTCGGACGGAGCTCGGCCGCCAAAGTATTTTGGGTGCGTTTAGACAGTGAAATTATCCACCTTTTCTCACTTACAAATTGGCACAGTTTTGTTTTACATTATGGATTGTACGTATAAATCAAATTGCGAGCGTCGATGTGCAAAACTGGGCTTATTTGTTAAACGTTTTTTTTTTTGGGGGGGGGCGTTGTCATTATCGTCCCCATGATCTTGAAGCGTTGTTACCGTTTAATGCCGAGACACACAACTGATACGAGCCGACAATGTCGGTCGGCCGTCAGTGTCAGCTTGTGTGTCTACGTTGGACATTACATTTGAAATGGGATTCCCGATGGAAATGGGAATCCCACGGGAAACCCACTGATATGAGAATAAGACTCCAACTTAAGAATGGAATGGGAAGGAGTAGGAACGAACGAAGATGGGAATGGGAATGACCGTTATTCCTATGTAAAAAAATTTCCACGGATTTTTACTGATGAAGACTTTCATTAGGCTGTAGACTAATCCTCTATCTATTGGTATTTGGTATATTCATTTTGAAGGATGACTGTCGACATTTTTGTTTTATTTTCAAAGTATTGTGAAAGGTGTTTTAGAATTTTTGTTTTTTAACGATTGATGTCCAGTTATCTGTGGAACTGTTTTTCTGTTGCTCGACTGTCGACTATTTGCATTAACACTTTATTGTTTTGCTGTGCGTGTTTGGGAATGGGTTGGGAATGGGAATAACCCAATGGGAATTCCATGGGAATGTGAATAAGACTTAAACTTGAGAATTGAAACGGGAAGGAATGGGAATTGACGGCATGAAAATGGGAAGGAACGAGAATGTGAAAATCCGTTCCTGGTCGTATCTAGTTTAAGCCTATACTTGCAATTGTAATAAAGACTCGCGTTGGATATGCAAAGCGTGTAAAAAGTCACCACGACTTTTTAGCCAATACTTTTTCTTGTATCGGAAGACTGCGACACAATAGGAATCGCTATACGTGCACGGTGCCCGTGCATCCCACTCGTGCAGTTGTGTGGAACTTAATGATACGTCCTGACAGTAATGATACGCCGCCGTCACACACGTGTTTTGTTTCTGTCTTACCCACGTGACACCGGCGTCATTTTGCTCATCAACTGACGTCGTCGACTGTACGTGTCGTGACTCGTGACGTCGGCTTGAGGCGTCAGCTGCCAGTAGACCTTGGTCGACGTCGCGCCTACACAGACTGGCTAAAAAAAGTTCATATTTTTATACATAGGGTGAAGTGACGTCACAGAATCTGTGGTCACGATACGACCGCCATTTTGTGGGTATAACACGATATAATGTGTCGAGTTAAATGGCGAACATTTATCGTGTTATTCAAATAAACTTGAATCAGTTATTTTTTTCAGAAAATATCCATATTATCACTGACTTGCCAACAAAGCGTATCTAAGCGCTATCACAGTGACAAGCATTTATGAGAGTTTTACCTACAAGATGGCGGCAAAAATCAACTGACAGATGTGGAACAAAATTTCGCCACCGTCACCCTATGTATAACGGATACTGGTTTTAGGATACGTTTTTCATATGTTAAGAATGATAAAATATTTCGTTCTCTTCGAAAGTTATTGAATTTTCATCAAATTCGAACTCACACACTGCGCATATGGCGTGTGGTGTCATTTATTATTTAGCAATGAAAAACTGCGATGAGTGGCTGTCAAACTCCTTTGATGATAAATATTAAATAATGACACATTCGTATAACGCAGAATAAATAGTTCTCGGCTGCGCTAGATTTTTTGTATTATCATGTCTAGAGAGCTAATGAGCTATGTAAGAGCGCTAAGTTTCAGCCGAAACCGAAAAACGTCGCTGTGGACACCGACCGGACTTACATTCAAGTGTGCTATTTCATTTAAATCTGGGCGCGCTAAACGTGACTTTTGGATGCAAGTGCATCAGACTCTCGGTAAAAAATAAAATCACAGCGCGCTGTTTTCGTCGGTCATATTCGGTCTCGGTGAAACACACGAAACTGCTGGTCCTAAACCGACATTAGGCTTAGTTCGAGTTTTAGGACAAGCAAGGACGCACGCGCTGCTGCTGCTGGACACGGCGACGTGCGTTGAAAACATACCGTCACTGTGATCGTGCGATCACTGAGACTCGACGGTCACAGCTAATTAACACAACACTTGACATAACACTTCATCTTTATTTTCCACACTCGCTCAGCAATATATATATATATATATATATATATATATTCATTTATTTGCATCAGGCAACTAAGGTCCATAGACTAAGCCTACACAAAAAATGAAAGAACGCATGCACACAGACAGACAGAGACAGGTATAGGGGCCTACATCAACAACTACAAGGTAAACGGTAGAACACATCTCACAACAGCATTGTCACAGACTGACATTCTGTTAGCAAAACTTACTTTAGAGTTATGAATCACAGTATTAAAACTAGGAAGTCCAAGCTCAAATAACATATTTGTAGCAGTAGTTATATATATGCCAATTCATATCAACGACCGCCGTAGTCAAGCCCTTTCATTCGACTCGCACCGACACAAACAAGCGCATCAGGCGCGGATCTAGGATTTTACAAGGGCGGGTGTCCAATCCATCTGAGAGGGGCACCGCCCCCCCCCCAATTATTTTGACCCATGTTACCGGAACCAAACAATTTTTTGGCCTTAGAAAAAATAGTTGGCGCCAGGCGGTCGTACGACATCTACACGTAGAGCTATGTCAAATCCCTTACTAAGTTCCTATAGTTCCTGCTTCGTCTTCACGAAGCACCCTGTTCAGCTAAAAACCGTAACAACGTGTTTTCAAAATATGTTCTTTACAAAAAATGGCACCTAAACAAAAGGGCGGGTGTCTGGACACCCTGGACACCCCCTGGATTCGCCACTGCGCGTGCAATATAAAGCTCTCGGAACTCAGCCGTCAGCGCGGATACACAAAATAGGAAACCAAATAAGGACATGAATTCGCTTCTAGACACCAAGTCATCAGGCCCACGGGTTTATTAAAGTCCGCTATCCGGCCCATCCAAAATTGGCTACAACAGCGACAGCGAGCTGACGCATCGCCGGCCGCCCGTCTGCCTCAGACCGCTGTGACCAAAATACTCCAGCCTGCACTCATCACCAAGGACGCCAGCGACTGGCAAGTCGACAGGCTCTGGCGTCAATGGAACATTCCGGGTACACGCCATGAACACGTGACGGCCAAATAAGGACTCCGTAACTGCACAGAAACCGTCTGACCTTGCCCCAGCCTACAGCGACGCCAGCTGCTCTCTGACGTCACCCCTGTCTAGACAAACAACTTTGACTTATGTGATAGCTCAACGCAAGGTTCTGCCGTAAATTAACCAAACCTCCCCACGCAGCAGGTGTCCGCACTAACTATTTATTTCCTGTTGTTCAGCCGTTCTCGCAGATTGCGTGATCTGTGACGAAACTGCGGAGTGGTGGTATTTTTCATAGATCATAGAGTAAAAAAAAATAAAATACGTTAAAAACGTAAAAATGTGACCAAAATAAAATAACGTCTGTAAACGTAATAAAAAGTTACCTCTTCTTAGTGTATAGTTCAACTCCACGCCTGATGCCCAAGAAATGGCCTTCAAGGCAACTCGGAATATGCCATTCAGCTTAGTTTTGCAGAAACTGTCGTCGTTTTACGCTAGCAGTGAAATCTTCAATATTGTGCTATTCATGGTCTCTTACATTCTAATTACTGGA
>Ga0126334_10000627_pt1 | contig 10487 bp, 7 predicted proteins | sample InaspJWI49metaG_FD_94491 | JGI IMG/M metagenome (GOLD analysis project Ga0126334, IMG submission 94491) | Marine gutless worms symbiont microbial communities from Oahu, Hawaii - Inanidrilus sp. 2 OAHU.JWI-49 metaG | ecosystem: Host-associated > Annelida > Digestive system > Unclassified | place...
ACAAGCTCACCCAATCGACCTGTCAGTGAGTCCACGTTCCAGGTACCGACCCTAAAGGCCCAGCCGTCCCGCAGCTCATCACCCCTGTAAGGGTCGTCATAAACAGCACAAGGCTGTGCTGCGAAATAATGAACAATCTAGCCATAATATCGCTAAAATAATGCGAAAAAATAACTCAAGAACTTGCATATAAAATTTCCAACAAAACAACATCGACAGCGAAATCCATCAATTGTACTTTGTAATTCACGCCTTGTGAAAAGTCACCCTATAATAGTATACATAATACCTTACAATAGCATGACGTTGCACACTGCCGCCCACCGCCGCCTCTATGGACCGTATCGCACAGACATGGAACTGGGTCACATTTTGTGACCCAGCGACCCAGTGACCCTAGAATCCAGTGACCCGGAGACCCAGTTGACCCGGTGACCCTGTTCTATAATGAATTCCAAATGTCGACTTATGTTGCAGACAAACGTTTGCAATGGGCAAGAGGTTTGCCAGTTTTTATCGCTGTTTGGCGTTTGCACGCTCTGGAAAGTAAAATTTTGAAGATCATTTATTAAATGTCAATATTTCAATGACGGTTGGATGGATGTTCACAACAATACATATCTTTATATCTTTTTTCTTGGGCTTTTTTTCGAAAACCGGAAAAAACTCGGGTCTCACACCGGGTCAAATTATGACCCGGTGACCCGGACGTAAAAGATGACCCAAATGACCCATTGACCCGGTGACCCAGTGACCCAGTTCCATGTCTGGTATCGCAGCTCGCCGAGATGAATAGGAATTAACCAAAACGACGCATGATCGACTGACCGACACACTGCTTGTCGAGTGCGTAGAAGTAGCCGCTTTGGCAGCCCGTCTGCTTACACGTTCTGACGCTGTTAGCGTCGTACTGACACTCGTCACATCCGGTGGGACATTCTGCAACAACAGCATATGCCATCGCGGTTTGTAACCACTCAGCTCAGCCTTGCATCCCTCCGGGGTCGCTAAATCGAGTAGGGGTAAAGGCTGGCAATGTCACCTCTGCCGGGTGGCAGGTAACACTCTGTGACCCCCTTTTATGGCATGTGAGTCTCCGTAGCGGTGAGGCTGGCTGCAAGCCGCTATACTCTGTTTATACTTAAACAGTGTTCGAGTACATATGTATTTAACCCCAACGCGCACTTACTATTCCATGAGCTACGGCCACCAACAGTTCGTGGTTTGCTGGGCAATGCAGAATCACTAATCAGATGAGGTGTGAAAATAACATATCGTCTAATTTTTACCAAACATTTAAAACAAAATTTATCCAAAACTGGTTGACGTGTGATGAAATATTAGCAAGCTGAAGCGGGACCTATTGGGACTCAACGTATATGCCGCGTCTGAGTTTCTAAGCCGCTGGTGTGCCACTGTAAGACGGATTCCGAATGCGCAAGCACTCTCGTGCCAGTCTTTCCATCTCCAACTCCGCTCTTCCCACAGTACTTCGTCTTCCTCCGCTGATTCACCAACTCCCCCATCCATAAATTCAGTTCTTTCACTCCCAGCTCACACACCTATCTTTTTCGCAACCCTTTCCCCTTCGTACTCTCTTCCTCCCCAGCCCGAACTGGCTCCACAATCTCTTGACAGTTGCTGTTACTTTGAGGTTTGCTGGTTTATTCTTTTAGTTTCGTCGCTTTTTACTTTTCTGTATATTTTCTGATTCCGTGCGATGGATTAAGCTGGCTTTTGCCAGCACTCGAGCGCACGTTAAACTAGCCTGTCATATCGCATGAGTAGGCCTACGATGCTGAATTGACAGACTAGACAGACTCAGATCTATGCAGTGGCTCACGCTCGCAAGACAACGTGTTGGGGTCGCGCATGTAGCCGGTCGTACAGACGGTGCACTCGGCTCGGTTGTTCGTACCGCTCCAGATGCAGCCTTCCTCGCAGTAGTCGCAAGCTGACACACCACATCAACCAGGATATACTAACTGCCCTAGACCAAGGATCGACGTCAGACCGACCGCATAATCACCCTTGCTAACCCCAACCCTTGACCTTAACCTATGACCTTGACATTCAATCCCCGGTGAGTTATGGTTATGACCCATACACATGCAAAAATCAAGATCGAAGCTCAGTAAGCTGATACAAAAGCTAGAGTGGAAACAGAAGGGCGGACACGACCAATTGCAGTACCATGCCCACTAATGCGTTCGATAGTCATTCTGTAGAAAGGAAATTACTGTAGAAAGTCGTCACTGAACACACACAATAAATGAACAGGAAATGCTCTTAGAATAGCAACTGCAAGTGACATTAACGCAAAACTTTGGAGAGGTCAGACAAACTAGAAAACAGCTCTCGCGGCATGAGGTCACAATTTCACATATCACAATATTATATAACATATATAACATCGATGTAGGCCTAAAAACGTTGGAGAAATAGTTTTTCAAACTTTAAAACGTTATAAACGTGGAAAATCAAAACCGTTTGAAAACGCGATTAAAACGCTGATCATCTGTCTGTGTAAAATAACGTTAACATATTGCAACTTTTCTGTGATTCCTCCATTATCAGTTTGCCATGTTGCATTGCCCATCTGTTTTATCTACTGTATATCAAATGATGTCAAATATCATTAAAAGACTATTCTGAGTCACACCTGTAGTAAAGTTTTTATAATAAAAAACGCCGGAAAAATAACAAAAAAACGTTAAATATGTAAAAGAAAACGTTATTCTACATTCTTGTACATCCATGATTAAGTCATATCGATATCGACTAGCAGCTCTGACCAACGCAAGTTCCTTCAGCAGGATTGCGAGCAACAGCGAAAATGTCAGATCCGCACTCGTCGCAACTCACGGCGCCGTTGACGTACGAGCAGGTGCCCGTGCAGTACGGGTCGCACGCTGTAGATAGCACACACACACACACACACACACACACACGTCGCACGCGTGTATACTGTCTTCCAGAAAGGGAGACACCAAACTCAGGGCCATAAGTCTGTGAAACCTTAATCGATTTTCAGAAATATGTAGCTACACTACCTTGTAATTTTTCGTTAATCGCAACAATAGTTTGCGACTCTTGCTTGTTTTCTGATATTGCTGTTTGACAAAGTAGTGCAGCGATGTCAATGAGGTGTGGTGGGATCTTTAAAAAAATTACTGGAGAATCTGCCAGTGAAAAAAGTGACTTTCGGTTGAGAATTAACCGAGTTATCGCCATGAGCTGATGTCTCCCTTTTTGGAACACAGTGTGCAACATCATAACAAACAAGCTACAACATCGCAGACTCCGCCCCATCACCCCCTCACGAAGGACTCGGCAAGTCTTGGCATCCGCCATCACTTCAAAAACCGCCAATGAAATGAAGCGCTGATCGGCATGTAACACATTAGTGTGACATTTTGCTGCATCTTTTTCGCACATCGAATTTCCGCTAACAACGTGTTCAACAATATTTTTATTGTCGCAATTTTAATGTGCAGTCATATTCATTAATCAAAAACAGCTAAGTTGTATAATGCTTAAAATTTATAAACATTTGTAAACTAATTACAGCTGTAGTTTTAATGCATCTATGCACACCGTGACAAGGCATGCAACTGAAAATTAGGCCTATATTTCTAGCGCAATAATTAAATACATGTAATTAAATATTTGATAATGCTTGAAAGGCATCAAAACTACTAAATCGTTAACGACTTAGCTTCGGTAGTTCTAGGTCTATTCAAAAGGCTAAGTCAATAAATTATTACTTTAAAAAGATAACTATGCAGCTTCTAACCGACGCAAGCGCTGGCTGCATCGAAGACATAGCCCTCTTTGCACAAGTAGCACTCTGACCCGAAACAAATTTTGCAGTTTGTGTCCGTGCACGCTGTCAAATGAAACATAAGCACACACGACGCTATTTCATCACAAACCTGATAGCAAAAGGAAGCCAGCTGCTGCGAAAGCCAGCGAAAGGCCGCATCACTGCTGCCGCCTACCGAATAAGGTTGAGAATATCGACAACACTCCGGATATACACTAATAATACAATGGGTCAAGAGATGCCCCCAAAATTGACTTTTAACTGGAATTATCCGGGTGCCCACATACTGCATGGTTATTCGGGCCCATTCGTGTCCAGAGCCCAAACGGCATCTACATCAGTTCGGTCATTTTTGTAGGGATCACGGATGTGACCAACAGACAGGCGACAGAGAGACCTATGTTCACACTGGCGACGTGGCGTCGTGGTTAGCGGCGTTCGGCGCATGAATGCAGTTGCCCTACGTCGGGCCCGTTTATTACTAGGATGGGTGATCGACTTCAGGCGGGTATACAATCCCGGCATGTAACCAGCCAACTAGGTCAACTCAGCCTTGCATTTCTCCATAGTCGCTAAATCGAGTCGCAGCTTAATTTGGATGAGGTAAGACAGGAATGACCCCTGTGCCGGGTGGCAGGTAAATTTCGCCTGTTTCTGGAAGTATGGTATACTCAACCACTGTGTGCTTGTCCTCCGTGTGAGGTCGCACACCAACGGAATATGAAGATGGTAACACTGTGTGATCCCACATGGCATGTGAGTTTCCGTATCGGCGTGGCGAATTCGACTTAGCGAACTGCTATATCCGTGTTACTTTACTTTCGTTTACTTAATAGGAAGTCACATCTCGTCAAAAGCAACTACGGCTGTTCTGTCCCGATGTCTGAAAGTGTCCTAAATCGCTTTACCGATTACGGCACTCGCTGTGGTGACGCGGCATTCGTTATAACTTTAGCACCATGCCGTTAGTATCCCCAGCTCGACATTTAAATCAGCAAATTATATGAAACAGCTGATGGTTAGTTCGAACCAATGCAGGTCCCGGCGTTGTTGTAGTAATTCTCCTCGCATCCGTCGGCAATGCAGCGCAGTTGTCCGTTGTTGAGCCAGCAATGCTTGCAGTTCGACGGACATTCTGAGTCAAACACACACAAACTGCCGTAACTGCGTGCATTGCGGACTTCACCTTTACGAAAGCAAAAATATGCAAACAATCGATATAAACACAAGTAAAACTGGCAAAAAAGGGCATTCGAAAAATTGTACATTGGCTTGAAATGATATCGATTTTACTTCAGCGATGGACGATCTCTTTATTTTTCCAATAGCTCGGTGGCCTGATGGCGCAACGGTAAGGCATCGGACTTGCGGTCAAGAGGTCGCGGATTCTATCCACGACCGGACGCTACTGAGTAACGACTGTGGGTAAGTTGTTCACACCCACGTACCTCTGTCACCAAGAAGGGGTGATTTTTGGTACCGGTGTAAAAGCCGGGGAGGTGACGGCAGGTTATGGAATAGGTGTGGTCAATACCGTCAGTAACGCCGGGCGCAAGCCCACTGCCGGCTCAAGACCAGCGACATGGAGACGAGCACCGCACCCTACGTCACACGGTGTGTGTCAGCAGCTATGCTGTTCATTGGGCACTTTTTACTTTTTTATAGTAAAAAAATCAATCGATGTCGTCTTTCACAGGGATCATCTGCACGAGGAGTGTCGGCAAGTGCGTGCATGCCTGTGTGTAGGCCTATCTGTCTGTGTCATGACACGCATCATTACGCCCAATTCACACCGCCCACTCCGACGCGACCACACTGTCGAGTTTCGTCGCGTCAGGCGGTATAAATTGAGTCGGCATCAGTCTGCAGAAATCTTGAAAGTCTTAACAATAAAACAATATAAAGTGAACATTCATGCCGACCGCCTCTTCCTCTGCTTTACAGAGTACATAAATATTTACATTTTGCGTGTCGTGATGTCGCCGACCAGATTCTATCGCACTGCAGTGTATAGCTACAGAATTGGAAGCTGTTGCCGACGGTCGACGACTCCATTCATATTGATGACGCGTTTCGTCGGCGTTGCTATTTGGGCATTTATCGAGGCAGAGAGTTAATAGGGAACGAACTGTGGATGACATACGCTCGCAAGATCGTTTGTCGGTACTGACGGCGTATCCGACGTTGCACTCCGCACACAAGTTGTTGCCGTTACTGTCGTAGTAGCACGTCTTGCAGGCGGCCGCACACTCTGTATAGAATACATACCGAGATGTATACAGACAGGATGAACCAAGACAGTCGACCAACAGGCAGAGTAAGTAAGTAAGGAAGTGACTTCCAAGGCGCGCGAAAATAATTAGTCAAAACAGCATCATGCGAAGTAGTCGATAGGCCTACAGCCTAAACATGTGTCATATCAGTGATTTCTTGAAATGTCTATAGTTCATGACTTGTCGGAGATAAGCTGGCAAGGTGTTCCACACACCACACGAGGACTGAACGCAGACAAACTTTTGTCGCTAGCGCTGTTGTATGTGTGTGGTCATGTTAGGTGGAACACCGAGACATATATACACCGCTGATGAATTTATTGCCGTCGCACGCTCTCTTACTTAGCGAGAGACTAGACTGTGAAACCAATTTATTTTATGCACATTTCTTTTTATTGCTCTACATTTCAAACACTACAGCAATAATGAAAAAAACGTCGCATCGACTTCAAAACAACTAACAGCTAACATCACCTTCCGTACTCTTCATTCTGTCTCGTTCTCTCGAGCTCTCAAACACTAATATTCTCTCCTCGCAATTTGTCCGCACTTCATTTAACGCCTGCAGTTTCAACGTTGCAGCACCAAAATCTGGAACAATTTCTCTTCAGCTCTCGAATGTGTAGGCCTACAATTCCTGACACCTTGTGTCGTTTCATCAAAACCCACTATTTTCAGCAGGCCTTTCAATCCCCTTACGCCTCAGATTCGGCGTTTTCTGACGACTGTGCGAACTTATGAATTATATTTACTTACTGACTGACTGACTGACTGCCCCAATAACTGTAAAACTTTAAAACTAAAGCCGATTAGAGATGAGAACTGGGACTGAGTTATCAGAGGAATGTGTGACGGTGACTGACGGTGGCATGTTCCGTCGGCGACTTTGTAGACGTAGCTGGTCTTGCACTGGTCGTACTTGCAGCGCGTTGCACCGCCGTCGTCCGTGCAGACCCAGCAGTTGTCCGGGCATTCTGCCAACAACACGACAACCACATAGTTCATAGTTCACACTTCATACTTACGACAATGACATTGACCGGCGGACTACATTACACACACAATTATCAGCTGTCGCTAATTGACCCGCGTGACGGAATCGTGCAGAAGACAGCGCTTGACGACCAATGTGATAAACTAGCGGTCGAGCGTCGGAGCTCGGAGGTATTGTCAACTTAGTTGGCCAGCTAGACTCGTGTGGGTCCAGCGAGCGATGTATAAGACGGTGCACATTGGCGCTAATTGGAGAATACGACTGAATGCTCCATGCGTTGCGGCAATGCGGTTTTATGGCAAGTTAGTTTGACAACTTATCATTGTTATTACTTTGTACGTGCCTGCACCTTCGCTGAGGTAAATATAATAAAGCATGTCGACTTAACTAATTTTTGGTAAGCACTTGACTTGACTGTGATCTATTCGTAGCGTGTGTGCGTTACTTGTGTTATGTTTCTTGAGTTATTTGTATCTTGTACGTCCTGCGCAATTGCAATGTTAAGCCGTTCAGTCTGAATTGGTTTTATGTTGTTACCCTGTATGTTAGTCCAGATTAAGGGCAGACGCAAGTGCGGCACATCCGCCCGTCTGTCCTGCCTGTTGTATTGTGAAATTTACCGTGAATATTGTACGTTACATTTTGGCAAATAAATAAATGAATGAACACGTACGGTAGCACTGTCCGTCGCTGAGTCTGTTGGCGTAGCCGGAGACGCAGATCCCACACTTGGTCGATCCGAGCGACGAGTCGTAGCTGCACGAGAGACAGTTGGATGGACACTCTGTCAACACGACGCACAGCAGCAACGCCAACTTGCAGTCTCACAACTGAAACAAAATAACACTGTTCTATTTCAGTTTTATTACCGACCACGTTAGCAGTCAAGGTACTGCAATCGGTCATGTCCGTCCGGCCATTTGTTTCTTTTATTAATAATAATAATAATAGCCATGACAATGTTTATGGTGCTGTCATCATGACCAAAGTCATTGCGAGAGTTCATCCCATTCATCTGATAAATGTAGACTGAGCGCCGGGTGGCCGCCAACCCTCAGATCAAGCCAGTCGACTTGGGCTGTGAGTCAGCCGAAAATTGGCAGCTATCATCCACACCCACAAGCGCTTAGTGACTCTTTTTGAATTTATAGGCGCTATATAAATAAGTCTATCTATCTATCTATCTATCCACCATCGCCACTGTTATTATTACCCAGCCCGTAGGCTGATACACATTTCACCGTCTCGCGGAGGGTGAAAGGCTGAGTCGACCTAAGCACTCAGTAAAGGCGCACAGCTCATGCTCAAGACTGTATATCGCAGCAGCTGACGCGATAAACACAACTGCCAGCGGCGTGATTTGAACCTGGGTCTTCTCACACCGCAGTCAGACGCGCTAACCACTCGGCTACTGAGACCTGACCTCTGAGTTTGATTTTTCGCACGTTTATGGGCCGTGACCATAGCTCGCCGGGAATTGAAAATGAAGGTCACAGGGGGTTAGTATTAGGGTTAGGATAACGCGGTCGGTATGATCTCCATCCTCAATCGACGGCAGTTTGTCTAGCTTCAACTGTATGTAAGCGTCTCTTTCATACATTCATTGACAGTAGCCATCTCATCTTCACGCTTATCCTCTGCCTGGAGGTTTGTGCCAGGCAGAGTTCAATCCAAGGAATTATGATGTCTGACATTATTTCTGTATGTTTAGGTCTGTACAGCGTGCTAAACCAACTAAACTTTATGTGTAAACACGTATAATGTTCAGAGTGTTGTTAATCGTTGTGTAAAAATGCGTTTGACTGAGCGCAGTGTGAAGTAGCTGAACACAGCTCGTTGATCTGCTAAGTCAGGGATGGATCCAAAGTTTGGCAATGGGTTCATCGGGAGAGGGGTCTGGGTGATGAAGGTTCCAAGAAAAAAGCCCCAGTAGGGACAAAGTTTTTTAATATGGCGAAATTATACTACGACAGTGTAGTGCGAAAAAAACAGTATTTAGCATTACATGCAGCAGTTTTATACACTGATGGGAAACGAAGGGGTTCGTTCGGAACCCCCTAGATCTACCACTGCAAGTGATCAATCGATCGATCGATAGATAAAACCAGATGCAAAGCCAAGCCTGTAGGCAGTCCCGCCCGGCTATCCTCTCAACCGTTTGTTAATTACTGTTAATTGGTCAGTTAATTGGTTCGCTTACGTCCACCGCTGCACTTGCAGTTCTTGTCGTACGCTGCCATCTGGCGAATGTCACGCGAACCCAATTCTGCGGATGGAAGCAGATAAAACCAAGAATAATTGGTTGTCACGGCAACCTACCTCGATGGATCGAAAAACTACCCTCGGATCATTGATCTGCAGCCATAGTTCTACCAACCCTACAAATCTGGTGAAGATTGGTCTGTTAGATGTTGACATAATTGGTCTGACACAAATCGCTACAAAAGAAAAAAAGCAGCAGCATTTTACAAGCCCGCCTTCGGGTGCGATTTGCGCAGCCCGGGCGGGCTTAACAGTGAATTTATCGACATGTGCTTTTCTCTCACCGACGCAGGTGCCGTCGTCAGACTTGAACGCGTACGTCGCGTTGCATCCGTTCGGGTTGCAGTAAGTTTTGCCGCTCAGCAGGCTGCATACCAGACAGTTCTTCGGGCAGTCTTGTAAATGCACAAACACACACAGCTTGTAAATACTAGTCTGCGCCATTAGAAGATCCTGCAGCTGCCATTATTAAGCATGTGTTGTTTTTAGTGGTTAAACTGTTATAGATTAACGGGTCTCTCAAACAAGGCCCAAAAAGCCGAAGCCATAAGCCGACAGTGGCGTAACAAGCTAACTGACAGAAGTTGAGTTTGGTGCACTTTAGAGCTTGTGTCCACACTATTACCTGTCATACTTTTGCATGGTAGCTTTTGGCTTGATTGAGCTCAAATCGCAGCAAGGGGGGGGGGCAAACCCCCTAGCCATCCCTTACTTTAACCACTGGTTGTTTCGTTTTGCTTGTAATGACAGTCAACAATTCCATTTCGGTTATTGTCAGTGGAAGTACACCGTCGTGTGAGGTATTTATAGAGCTGCTGTTGATGTGTGGCACGGCTAAAAACTATCTACATGAACGCTGACACAGTAACTGCAACGTAAAAGAGTGTACTTCCAACAGATTACACGCGAATTTCGCGCAGTATTTCCTAAAGTATAAAAAGGCTGTGTTCAGCTGCCTTCGTTAGCTGACAACGTGACACTGCTCGCAGTTGCTGCTGAGCGCCGGCCGTCAGGGGCGTCTACGCCATATAAACGATGGAGCAAATGCACCATGAAAAAAATAGGGGGGAAGGTTTTTGCAGGAACTTAGGGGGGGAAGTGCGTGAATTATTCATGCACTTCCCCGGTCACC
>Ga0126334_10000628_pt1 | contig 10480 bp, 8 predicted proteins | sample InaspJWI49metaG_FD_94491 | JGI IMG/M metagenome (GOLD analysis project Ga0126334, IMG submission 94491) | Marine gutless worms symbiont microbial communities from Oahu, Hawaii - Inanidrilus sp. 2 OAHU.JWI-49 metaG | ecosystem: Host-associated > Annelida > Digestive system > Unclassified | place...
AGGAATGGCTCAAATTCTAACATTTTTAATACCAATGCAATAAAATGCCACAAATTTGCATTTATCTTCTAGGCCTCTGTGAGAAAAAGTGAGATAAGAATTATTCCCAAATTATGTCCCCCCTGTCCCCCCCTGCGTGTGAAAGTGGGGGGGTCATGTCCCCCCCAGGTCCTATGGTGGCGCCGCCCATGCAGACAATAGCAGCGGAGAGTAAAGTAACTAAACGCAGTATAGCAGTTTGCAAGTTAATGAAATCTGTACATAGACTCACCGCTACGGGAACTCACATCATCACATGCTACGTTGGTTCACACAGTGTTGCCTATATAACCCGGCACACAATGTCATGACATTCACGCCTTCACCCCAAAGACGGTAGGCCTACTCGGTTTGGCAACTCGAGAGGGATGCAATGCTGAGCTGGTTGGCCTATAGTTGGCTGGTTACGTACCGAAATGGCATAACCGCCAAAGGATGGTCACCCATCCCAGTACTAAGTGGGCTCGACGTTGGATCGCTGGTACGCCCAACGATCGACGCTGCTGCCACGCCACGCCGCCAGCAGTTGCGAGGCGGGGCTGAAGCTGCATCAACTAGGCTAGTTCTGGCGAACGCCGTATCGTGTCGATCGGCGCTGTCACGTGGTCGGTCGCACTTTGACACAATCACCCTATGGCCCGTGTAGATCGTCGTGTAGGTAGCGGTCGTGTCTCGTGAACGAACATGGCGCTGTCGTCGACGCTCAAGCGACTGTCCGTCACTCTGCAGTTAGCAGGTGCTCGCTGCTGCTCGGCACGGCTCGCATCCACGGTCAGTGCAGCACACCATTCATTACAGGTCGCATTGGTCTAGTGTCTATCGCGCGTCCGACTGCGGTGTGACCCAGGACCCAGGGTCGAATCTAACCGCGGACGTTTGTGTTTATCGCGATGGCTACGGCGCTGTGCAGTCTTGGGCACGGGCTCCACACCTTTACTACAGTGCTTAGATCAACCCAGCCTTACATCCTTCCGGGGTCGCTAAATCGAGTACCAGCTTTGGCTTGGGTAAAGGCGGGAATGTCACCTCTGCCGGGTGGCAGGTAACACTGTGATCCCATCCCCTGTGGCATGTGAGTTCCCGTAGCGGTGTTGCAGTGTACAACTGCTGCATCCGTAGGCCTATACTTTACTTTTACCTTCACTCTATTACGCCGCATCGCAATGTCAAGCATAAGATATACGGCGTATTGTTGCCGATGCATCAGTGGTCTGCGTGTCCGTGGATGTCTATTGGTCATAACCGTGAGCCCTACAAAAACGGATGAACTGATCGAGGTTCCGTTTGAGAGATAAACTTGAGTGGGACCAATAATAAAAAATAATAATAACACCTCGACAATTTTCATGGTGCTGTCATGACAGCCAAAGCCGTTTCGAGAGTTCACGCGGTTCACTCGATGAATGCAGACTCAGCGCCGGGTGGCCACCAACCCTCAGACCAAGCCAATCGACTTGGGCGGTGAGTCCGCCGGTAGGCTCCTGTGTGCTGTCATCCGCATCCACAATCGCCATTTTTTATTATTATTTAGCTCGAAAGCTGATGCTCGTAGGCCTATTAGGTGGGAACCGCGGATCCCCCAGAGGAAGGGAAATTTTTGTAAGGGGCGGCATAGGGCATATCAGGCTTACGGTCGATATTTTCAGTCTTGTTCGGTAGGTGGCAGCAGCGATACGTCAGCTATCGCTATCAGTATACTACAGCAACTTGTTCACTCGTCATACACACGGTAGGCCTTATAGCCCTATATGCAGCAGAGGATGCGAAAACGTTTGTAAAGTGGGCAAGCCGGATTAAACAAGACCCACATACGGTAGTAGCCGCGTCGCCGAGTGTCGAAGTCAGTAATGCCAGAGTCGATTTCGGGCACTTTGGATGACCTGAGCAGCACGCCGATGGTGCCAACTGGCTCGCAAGGTATGACTTCCTATTAGTGTTCTATCTACGGATGGGGCAAGTCTGATGTTTACGATTGCTTCGATTGTTTATATGTGAACAAGAGAAGGGTAGATGTAGCCCGTTGGTCGAATGACTGTTGTCGCTTTGAGCAGCACGGAGCCGCGAAGAAGACGGCGCTGCATGAGGTGCACGTGTCGCGTGGCGGGAAGATGGTTGAGTTTGCCGGCTGGAACATGCCCGTTCAGTACAGCGACCTCAGCATCGTCGACTCGCACAAACACACACGGTACGTACATACGCGCGTCATGTTGGGACGCACCACGCCTCCTATTTCGGGTCAGCGGCGAGGACCGAAGCCCGAGGCCTAAAAGGCCGAGAATGGTGGGTTCTTGGGGAGGGGGCAGCCAGCCCCTCCCAACCAGCTACGGAGTCTAGGGAGCGCTGTAAGCTACCCCAGCGGGGTGTGGGTCGGAACCTCGGCCGCTAAATATTTTCTAGCATTCTCTAGAGGCGCCAGATGGCCTCTCCTGGAAATTGTTGGGGGCCAAGTTCGGGTGGGGGCATGGCCCCCTTGCCCCCCACCCCTTAAATCCGCCTATGGCTGCACGTCTACGTCTGCACGCATCTCTCTGCCTCTGTCTCGTCACGCACCCAAGCTGCAGCCAGTGTAACAGGCGCATACACGGATGCGGTCAGTACCGGCCACGATACGTCGTGTACTTCCGGTTTTATGGATGACGTCAGAGTCACGTGAGACTGACTGTTTGCACTGTGCAACACAACTGCGTATACAGACAGAGGCGCCGACGGGGTTCAGAATCTTGGACGCACAGTTCATAGAATGAAAATTCATCAAAACCAATGAACTCAATTCTGACTTAAATTTTGAGGGTAAAATGGCCTCAGCTGCAGTTGAACACAGTCCGACGCTGAACGCAGTTGTGGGGCGGTCGGGCCGACTCAATTCACACGGCCACACCGCCACACCAGACACGGCAAGACGGTCCTGTCTGTGTCGTGTATGGCGTGCCGGTATGAATTGGACGATTGCTATCTGAACGTGTTCAGACTTCATATTTTCTGCCGGCGACAGTCTTGAGTTGTCGGGAATGCAATTCACACCGCCGAAGTGGACGCGACACAGACAAGACAGTTTTGTCGTATCTGGCGTAGCGGTGTGAATTAGCTTACAGTCAGGAATGATTTATGCAAAACTTGTATTATGTATATTATGTATTTTTTCCTCTCAGTCAGACATGTCGGTCCAACTCGAAAACGTTTTGCGTCGGAGCGATATATCCTACCGACACAAGTGTCTCGTTTGCTTTACTTACTTACTTTCGCGCTAGTCGGTAGGATGTGATGGGGAGCAGGACTGGTGTCGCTGTTCGACGTATCCCACATGCTGGTCACAGGCCGGGATCTGCTCGAGTTCGTCGACAGCCTGTTGGTCGGCTGGGGAGACCACCCACGGGAGAGTGAAAGCTGAGTTGGCCTGGTTGGCTGATGCGATGGTTGGTTGGCTGTAGGGAGCACGTATTTTGACGTATCCCACATGCTGCGGACACTGGTCACAGGCCCGGACCGGCTCGACTTCATGGTCAGCCTGGTGGTCGGCTGGGGGACCACACACGGGGGAGTGGCAGCTGAGTTGGCCTGTGTGTTGGTTGTCTGTAGGGAGCACGTGTCGTTGTTCGACGTATCCCACATGCTGCAGACGCAGGTAACCGGCCGCGACCAGGTCGAGTTCATGGACAGCCTGGTGGTCGGCGACGTGGCATCACTCGCCGAGGACCAGGGCACTCTGACGCTCTTCACCAACGACCAGGGCGGTATCATCGACGATCTCATTGTGACGAAGACCTCGCGAGATCACCTCTACATCGTCTCAAACGCCGCGTGCGCCGACACCGACTTCGCACACATGTCGGTAAGACTACTACCGTTCCTCACCCTACTAGTCAATGACGCCACGTTCACTGTAATAACTCTCCGTGTATTGTATCTACGACTGCGCTACGACGTGAACACAGCGAGCATCGAACAGCGACTTGTCTCACGTTCCCGACACACAAGATCGTTCGTCATGCATAGAAATGAGAGCCAAACTGCGCTCGGGTCAGCAAACTCCGCCTCGAATCGGTCCACATTTGACCACATATTTTACACCTATCATTGTGCAGATGTGCTGAATGCTGATGTGGTGTCGGGCCGCCGGATCAGTCCCACATCAGCAACATTGGCGTCATGTGCGCTTCTTGCTCAGTCTTTCACCACTGTTTTTATCTATGTCAGTGGTCTTCCAGTATGCCTTCAATCAGTGCTTTGACACTGTCGGTTGGGCGGCAGGAAGGGCATCCGGCCTGTAAAAAACTGAGCGGTGGGGTGCTGGTGTGATTATCTGTCTGGAGCGAGGTGCAGACTTGAGTGAAGCCCAGCTGTTGCCACTGCCACTCACTGTCTCTTGCTTCAGTAAAATCCAGATTGGTTTCGCCTTTTTGGTACCGGCTGACCCGGGTAGTCCCGGACAAATGGCCGTTGAACGCGCGCGCGCGCGCGCGCGTGTGTGTGTGTGTGGTCTTCCAGTGGGCGCATGACGTCAGTGGGCTGTCAGCACACCCCCAAATTTATGTGTTTACGCACATTTTCGGACGATAAAACGCAATTTATTTGTTTTGGTTGTCAGACAACGGGATTCGTCTAAACCCATTTATATCTGCCAAGTGCTCTGCGTTCTGACTAGATCCCTAGCAATACAAGACGTTCTGCTAGCTACCACGTCGAAAAGACAGTTTAACAAAAAATTGCATTTCGTAATTATTGTTGAGCCAGTCTATTGCAAGTATGTAATAAATTACATGTAGGCTTCATCTGCTGATTTGTAGGAAAAAGCGTCGGAATTTAGAGCTAACGGAAAAGACGTTACCGTAGAGATCTTGGACAACAGTCTATTGGCTCTACAAGGTATTTAATTCACAACTACGTAATAACAATTTATGCAAAATGAATGTGCCAAGTGCGCAGTTTCCTTTGGCTATATTTCTGAAGACCGGGAGTGAGGTAAGGTTTTTAGGGGAACAGGGGGTCGTAAGTCCCATTTCCATCGACTACGTAGTCTTGGCAAACCCTAGGCTTTTCCCCTTTCTTGCACTCCTGGAACTTTTTGTGATGCTGATTTTCGCGTCTGTGGAGATGCTGAAAAATCCACCGATAGACGAAGCTGCAAAAGCGTTAAACCACGTTTTATCATGCATCTTTCGTCATGTTTTATAACATAAAAAGTAATATCATGTCAGCTTTGGGGACCTCTGCAGGAAGGTCCCGTCGCGGAATGCCCGTCGTCCGTCTGTTGGTCTGGCTGAACGACAGTAAAACATCCCGGCCTTTAAAAACCTCCGCCGTGTATTGCTAAGGTTCTCTGCTGAAACATGTAGAGGTGGTGGTTCAAGAGGACCACTGCCGGGCGCCGGCTGACAGAGGTTCACCTGGGCCAGTATGGATTAACCGATGCGTATACGAGAAAATGACTTTTGTGTTGCTGCCTTGAGGCCGCATATGCTGAGCGTTGCAACGAAACCGGTGTACATACACTGTAGCCCATCAGCTTCATCGTACCTACGTTACGTACGTTTTTAAACGTAGGCCTACATGTATACGTACGATCGGCAGGCCACACGCGTATACGAAAACGATGCGTTATTTTGCCGTACGTTCCGTATATTAAACGAACGTTGTAAGAAACTTAGACAGAATTCAAACTACAGCTTACAGGACGCCACGATTGTATTAGAATTTTATACTGGTTTGTAGTAACTTCGACTTCTTGATGTTTTTGGTTTTCTGACAACCGAGGCTTGAGCGAAAGGCGCGCGACTACGATTGCTGTCTGATGACTGAAACGTACACGTACGATATGCGAGCACATTATTTTACCGTACTCGTACGGACAGAGCTATGCGGTGCAGTCTGACAGCGGTGCTGTCGCTGCCATGTAGCTAATTAATGCATCGACCTATCGGCGCTATCGGCGATTAAGACACAGGAAATCACGTGACCCCTACATCGGTGATATTTGACGTTATTTGCAGTTTGTTTATTACCGGTCGCGAAAGGCACAAGAAGTGATAATATAAGATTAGTGTTGCGGTTGGGGTCGGTAGTCGCAGCGGCGTTAGTCGTATCGGTTTCTGACGGCCGATAGGCCGATAGCGGCCGATAGGCCGATGTATTAATTGGCTACAGCGGTGTGGCTGCAGGTCCGGCGATGACACGTGCTCTGCAGGACGTGGTAGACGTGGACCTCGGCCAGCTGTACTTTATGACAAGCACCATCACGTCGCTCTTCGAAGTGCCAAACTGCCGCATCACGCGCTGCGGTTACACCGGCGAGGACGGCGTCGAGGTCAGTCTTCTCTCTGTACACCCTCCAGGAGGAGTGTTTACCCCCCCCCCCCCGCCTCTCAAACTCCGTTCCTTCTGGCACCCCCGAGTACTTAACTTGCGTAACTCGTAAATACTAAATTTCATGCACGCATTCATTCATTCATCATCATCGCCGTCATCATCAGAGTCCGACGTAGCCGGCGATGGTCGTCGCGTCGCTCGACCACGATGTCCACAGCAAACAGCACTCCTCCACAGATCTCCGACTGTGTTGTACGACGAGTCTCGTAACTGGTCCGACCACTTGATGCACTCGTTTCAGCTTGAGGTACATGTATGTACCGGCCTGTCTTATTTTCTGTCTTGCCTATACAGATGCTGGTACCGAATGACTGCGTGAGTTAAGTGGCCGAGCGCCTGCTGAAGTCCAGTGCCGCCGATGTGCGGCTGGCCGGGCTCGGCGCTCGAGACAGTCTCAGTCGTCGTATTCACCAGGTGGCGCCAATTACTTGTTTACGTGTGCAGATGTCGGTACCGAGTGACTACGTGAGTTACGTGGCCGAGCGCCTGCTGAATTCCAGTGCCGCCGATGTGCGGCTGGCCGGGCTCGGCGCTAGAGACAGTCTGAGACTGGAGGCGGGTCTGTGTCTGTACGGCAACGACATCGACCGCCACACGACGCCTGTCGAGGCTACTCTCGCGTGGACCATCGGTCTGTCCACCCCAGACATCTCACCACACGACATTGTGCTGATACGCTGTTTTACGTGCGACCGAAAGCCTAATCTACCGCACGGAACCAAAAATAACAACACGACGCTGCCCGCATTTGCTGCTGAGCGCCGGCGCCTATAGCGGCGCCTTGCTGCAACTGAGCGCCGGTGTCTGCTGCACTGCGTCCGCAGCGCGCCCGCAGCTATCGATCGAAATCTCCTGCCAAATAGCGCTCAGCAGCATATCCGCCGTACGCCGCTGCTGTTGTCAATCGACAGGACGGACAGCCGGATGGACGGACAGACGGACACTCGACCGTTACATAGACCCAGCTTAGCGTGGGCTGAAAAAGGTAACGTGCCTGAAAGTTCGCTGTTGATACTGTAGACATGTTTTCACAGTCTAGTGACATTAGAATATATCTATCCGTTATTTTTCACAGCGCTAATCTTGCGAAATTTTGTCGTATTTTACAAAAATGTGCTGTTTTAGGGAAAAGGAAACGGAAGGAAGGCAGTTTTCCAGGAAGCGACGTTATTCTAAAACAGCTCAGTGAAAAACCCAAGCGGAAAAGGGTCGGTTTCCTTTCCAGTGGACCAACCGCAAGAGGTGTGTAATAACATTACATGTACTCGTTTTCTTTGTTGCTAATTAAACAAATTCTATTTAATATCGGATGGAGTGTTACCGTAAACGATAGGGAGTACATTTGCTAACAGATATTGTATATCCTAACGCTTTTGTTTTACTCTATCAAGCTGAAATTTTCTCTTGAATTACGCTCAATATGCGCACTTTTTAAAGCACGCGCTGCATGAATATATATCCAATAACTCGATCAAACCAACGTTTAGCCAGAAAACTCCCACGCAAAATCGCACTGGCCATTTTGACACCAACCGTCTGAAATCAGCTGCTATCTAACATTTGCTTGCGCGATAGCATATTAACGCTTAGGAACACATTTTGAAAATCGTTTGTGCTTTTTATTGCTGTTAGCTTCACTTACCATAACGAAGCCAAGCATTTCTGCAGCCGTTTGCCGTATTTCAGCTGCTACAAAATTATCGTGCTTTGCATTTTAACTGCATAAGCTTTGTGACACTCACTGCGGACCGTCGCGTGCGGCTGCAGCGAGTGCAACTGCTGCGCGGTGGGCGACGGTCCTTCTCCGGCAGCGGCAGCGGCGGTGGCTGGAGTGCCGACGCCGGGTACGCCACTGCCGAAGAGAGCGGAAGTCGATGGGGTCGTGGGTGGGTAGTAGTCCAGTTCCGGCGGTGAAAGTGACGCCTTCCGTCCTCTAACTCGGGTGTCTGTCGGACCTGCTAGACCGCTGTGTAGGACTATCCCACTGGAAGAGAACCCGCAGTTGTACTGGGTCCGCCCCCGGAGGAAGGCTTTCCCTCTGGAGTAGGAGTGGAGGGAATGGACACGGGCCCAGCCGACTCTGTCGCCATGGACTCGGGTTCTCTTGCGGTAGAGTATTAAGTAGTAAACTACTGGCAGTTGTGGGTTTATCAGGTGGTGCACGAATCCTGGATGAAAACGGTTCGGCGGATATCGGCTATGTGACAAGTGGCTGTCCATCTCCGTCGCTGAAGCAGAACGTTGCCATGGGTTACGTGGACGCTGCGCACGCCGCCGCCGGCTCCAGAGTCAAATTTGACGTCCGTAAGAAACTGGTCGACGCCACCGTGGCTAAGATGCCATTCGTACCGCATCGATACTACGTCAAGAAGTGATGGCTCCGTCCAAGAATTATCACGTTACGGCCTCCCGCTCGTGTGAAATAAAATTAAATACATATGCTACAAGTAACATTTATTTCACATTAATTTGTTAGGCCGCATCGCTAAGCGTAGCATAAGACAGTGGCGCAGCCAGGATTTGGAGGTGGGGGAGCACAGGGGGTCTGGGGAACGGAAGTCCCCCAGCGAGGTCCAGGGGCAGAGCCCCTGGTGGGTGGTTCGGGGGGGGCATAGCCTCCCGAAAGCTCATAGCAGTTGTTAAGGATATTTGGCTGCCAAACCATACACAATTTTGTGTATTTAGCTCAACGGCGCAGCCAAGAATTTTCTTGTGAACCCAATTTCGGGGAGGGGCGTGCCCCCGGCCGGCCCGCCCCCTGGCTGCGCCACTGGCATAAGATGCGGACCGTCATTACCGCTGTAGCATGGTCTGTCTGTTGGTCACGACCGTGAACTGTGCTGAAACGGCTGAACCGATCGACATGCCGTTTGAGAAGTGAACTCGTGCAACCCCAGGAACCATGCATTAAGTGGGGGTCCGGGTTTCCCGACGGAAAAGGGCATTTTAGGGTCATGCTTGGGCATACCCAGAGGTTGCCTGAATCGACAGAAATTGATAATCTGGTGTACAAGATAGAGTGAATCAGACGTAGAATAGTTGGGATGAGGCTGATGGACTGAATTCCGGAGACGAATTTATTGATATCGATTTGCATGCATAGTAGCGGGAATAACACACTTATCGCACTTAGCATAATTATATATGCACGTGTTATGTCGCAGCAATTACGAATGAAAAATGAACGATAAGTGTCAAAAATGTCAATAACAAGTGCACGGTAATGGAAATGACAGCAAAAAGCATGCAAAATTACACTATGAAACAGAAATGCAGTTCTTCACGACAGGGTCACAAATAAACACTGTGAATAAATTAGTGCAGCAAATAGACATAAAACAACAATAATGTCATGGTCACGCCAAAGAGTATATACTAGTCAACACTTAAGTTTCCCCCAGATTTTCGTCTGATTGACGTCATCAGTCAGAATAGATGATCAATTCGTTTTGATCACTTAGAAGAAACTATATAGATGCATTTTATTCTCGTGGACGCGTCACAATCGCAGCCACGTACACACTACACAGCTCAGTCAATACAGCAAGCTATACGCAGTTTTTACCGCGCGATGCTACGCATCCGCGGTACTAGCCATGGCCCTGTGTCCGTCTGTCTGTGTCACAAGCCGGTGTTCTACTAAAACTGCAAAACGTAGGATCAAACAAACAACACCACACGATACCCCAAAGACTCTAGTTTTCTGACGCCAAAGATCTCCGCCAAATTCGGCCGGGGTCACCCCCTACGGGGGCGCCAAATGCAGGTGGGGTGGGTCAAAATCGTCGACTTTCAGCAAATAACCGGCTATATCTCGAAAACGGTACAAGATAGACGCATAGTTTCTATTAAAGTCGAATAGGAAGTCGTACGTGCTCTATCGAATGGTGACATTGCCGATGACCTTGAATGCCCCCTAAACACCCCAAACCACCCCATTTTTTCTGCATTTTGCACCGCCATTCATAGCTTCGTAACGGGTGAACCCACAGACTTCAAATTTGGTACACTGACTTAACGTAGCAAGTCCCACCCTGCCGATGAAAAATATTCCACGAAAGGGGCGTGGTCAGGGTCA
>Ga0126334_10000630_pt1 | contig 10476 bp, 14 predicted proteins | sample InaspJWI49metaG_FD_94491 | JGI IMG/M metagenome (GOLD analysis project Ga0126334, IMG submission 94491) | Marine gutless worms symbiont microbial communities from Oahu, Hawaii - Inanidrilus sp. 2 OAHU.JWI-49 metaG | ecosystem: Host-associated > Annelida > Digestive system > Unclassified...
CATTATGTACCATTTTCACATTTTCATTTTCTACATATTTCTCCCGTTCTATTATTGTACGTCGCTGCGTTCTGACAGCTTCTAATAAACGAATATTGTATTGTATTGTATTGTATTGTATTGGGATGGGATTGGGAATTAAGTGCACGGGAATGGGAGTTAAGACGTGGGAGTTGGAAAAAAACGCTGCATACTGTACCTAGCAAGCACTTGCAACAGTGCTTGTGTTAGCGTTGTTGCATAATCTACGCCCCTACGATCATTACAACTGACTAAAAGTAATGGATGACAAATGGAAATTACCAACCGCACTGGTATATAAAAAAACCGTCCTGGACGGAAGTCAGTTTCGTATCCATCGGCATTCTAGTATTTTATTTTTATCCTATTGTAGGGAACCGGCGTGTACAAAAAGTATTCGTCCTCTAAAAAGTACGAAAAGTCTTCGCCCTCTCCTTTTCTTTCGCGCGAATCGTCTGTCTATCTGTATTCGCCGATCGATATCCTGCGTAAAAACTTTAAAGTCGCTAAAATGCTATTGCCGCTCTAAAACACCTATAAAATGGCGGTGCATAACGTATTACTAGTTAGTAGGTAAGTACTTATTGCTAGGAAGTAAGTAATTAAAACTTACAACAACTTGCGAATAATTACTAAATAAGTAGTAGTTATTTGCGGGTTCGTGCCCCATAGGAACCTTAAGGAATGGAAAACCCCTTCCAGTCTCGTCGGTTTTTATCCGATTTGTTTCTATGTCCCTTTTTAGATATTTCCCTTCAGTGTCTTTCTGCGCTCCAAATGTCAAGGTTCTAGCTCCAACCGTTTTGGAGTTATGGCCTGTGAAACTTTCATTTTTGGGATTTTTGAACCCCAATTGTGGGCTGAGTTCTGCACCTATCGTTTCAGGGTTGGTGCCCAATAAAGTTCCTGCTAATGACTATCATCACAAGAAATTTGACCGTTCTAGCTCAAACCGTTCCCGAGATATTGATTTTTGAAGGTTTTCTATGGGCAAAAGTTTGACCCCCAATTTTAGCGCTGGGTTTGCCCCCAGCGCCCCCAAAAAGGTGCGCAATAAAGCCGCTGAGGTAGACTATCTACACAAAAATTTCAGCCTCCTAGCTCCAACCGTTACAGAGTTATTAACGATTAAAGTTGAAACTTTAACCCCCAGTTTTGGCGAGGGACTTGCCCCTAGCGCCCCCACAATGGTGCTCAATAATGTTCCTACGGAGGACTATTTACAGTAAAAATTTGGGATAATTAGTTATCGCTCGTCGCCGCCATCTTGAATCGTCGCCGAAAGTTCCGGTGCTATGGCATCGTTGAGCTATTGCATCGACAAGTGCGAAGTTGCTTTGGGATTCCAGATACGTCCTGCATCCTGTCCCCTTTCACTTTCGTTTAGCGATTAATTTGCAGTCCTTCCTTTTGGGGTATATAGTTTTTGCATCGCCGATAGTTGTCGATTGTCGTATTTATCGTTTGGTATTGTCGGCCATCTTGCACATTGGCTGCCGACAATAAGTAAGTAAATTTATCGTTGTCTGCGACTGTGGGACTTTGTCCATATATGTTGATCGTTGATTGTCGGTTTCTGTCGTTGAATGTCGGCTTTCTTCGTTGATGGTTGATTGACTTTCCGTCTGACTTCATCGCTGTCGGACTTGCGCTTCCATTGCGAATATTTTTTGTCGACTTTAGTTGTCGGTAGTCATCGCCATCTTAGTTGCCGATTGACTCGTGTGTATTTGGCGATAGTTGATTGTCGGATATTTAATTGTCGACTTGATAATTAACTTTAGTTGTCGCCGCCATCTTGATTTGACATTAAATAAGTAAATAATTGTGTTTGAACTTGACTACTGTCGTTGACTTTCTTCGTTGTCGATAATGGCGTACCACTTTACCCGTTCAGGAGCGCGTAGCGAGTTAGAGAGTATGGTATTGAACAGTCGCAGTCTGTTCCAGTTAGTATGGGGCGAGCTGTTTCGTCGCAGCGTCTTGCGTCGCAGCGTGCTAGGTCGCAGCGTGCACCTAGCTTGTCTCCGAGTCAGAGTACCTTTAGCTGTGGGGCACCTAGCCCCCCCCCGATAGGCTCGGGCATCGAGGTAGAGTACCTTGCGGCTAGGCCACTTGTGTTCCAGCCTAGGTTGAAAGTCGATGTTGATGTTGATGTTGATGTTCGCCGGCCTGGGTCCGCCACTGGCCCACGCCTACTTGAGTCGGCGACGTCTGCGTCTGGGTGTGTGCCTTCGGCTGCCGTGGCCCAGCAAGGTAGTCTTGATGTAGTGTCTGCGCGTACGCATACGCGCTCGGATACTCCGATGCCGCCGAGTGATATTAGTAGTATAGGTCAGCGTGGCTTAGGTAGGCCTACGTATGTTGATGTGCCACGCCCACTTGAGTTGACTTCGTCGTCTGTTGTTGATGTTGAGCACCCGTATGCTCCACCGTCGGTTGATGTAAATAGGCCTACTAGTGTTGATGTGCGTCGGCCTTTGCCCACTATGGGCGTGCGTCAGTCTAGGTCGATGATGAATGCGGATGCGGATGAGCCTTCGGCTGGATCGTCCCGGCCGATGCGTGTTGGTGATGAAGGCCGACAGGGTCTTGGTAGGCCTATGTCGGTTGATGTCGTGCGTCAGCCCCACTCGTCGTTGATGGGTGTTGATGTTGTTAGACCTGTGCCTACCCCACGCCAGTCCAGCGTGGTTGATGCTGTGCACCCACCGTCGACGGGTGTTGATGTTACTAAGCCTATGCCTGTTGGTGGCGTGCACTCACCGTCTATGGGTACTGGTGTTGTTGGGCCTATGCCGGCCCATGTGTCACGTCAGTCTGGTACTACTAACGTTGCCTACCCGCCTGGTTCGCAGTCAAGTATTGGTGTTGGTGTTGCGTCGGATATACTTAGGCCTACGTTGGCTGATGTTAGTTACCAGCCACCCACGTGGACTGGACCCAAGCCAGCGTATGCTAGTCAGTATGCTGCGGTATGTACAGGCGTACAGGTGCAGACACCGGTTGAGACTCTTACGGCCCAGCCGTTGTTGTTGTTGGGTCGTCGAACCGCGTCGCTACAGTAGTCACCCCACTCTAGTGTGCATGAGTGGCTGCAGACGTCTCGGACAGCCACACCCCCGCCCAGCCCGGCTGAGTCAGTGTCGTCGAGTAGCTCTGAGCTACAGCAGGTATTCGCCTCTGGTGCTGATGCAGCGATGGTGGTGCCACCTTCCGCTCGTTAGTCGCGTATGTCACGTGCGTCTCGGCGTAGTGTAGCTTCGTCGTTGGCGATGGAAGTTTTCGGTTACTCGAGGGATATGTCGGGCCACTTGATGCAGATGGTGGGACAAATGCAGGCCCAGGTCCAGGCGCAGCAGGAGCAGAGCCAGAACCAGATGAATCAGATACTGGCCCAGGCTGAGGCCCAGCGTGCCGAAGCTAAGCAGAGAGAGAAAGCTCAGCGGGCTGAGGCCCAAGCCCAGCGAGCTGAGGCTTTGAAGAGAGAGGAAGTGCAGAGAGCAGAAGCCAAAGCTCGCGAGCAGATGTTAGTCAAGATGAAAGCCGAGACTGATGAGGCTACCGGAAAGCGGGAACAACTCTTTATGGAGCATGAACTTAAAAGACAGAAGGTGTTGGTTGATGCTAACACAGCTCTTCAGCAGGAGAAGCTGAAGGCATGCACAGGGAGATCGCCAACTTGGAGACCATAGAGAGAAGAGAGGCTCAGTTCCAGCAGCTGCAGGAGAAGGAGCGAGAACGTGCAAGGGATGCACAGCTAAAGCTACGGGAGCTTAATGCCCAAGACTTAAAGGAACGTGTCCACTTAGAGCGTGAGCTGGTCAAACAACAGCAGCAGAATCTACTACTGCAGAAGCAGTGAGGAATAGATCGCCTGGAGATGCAGGCAGACAGGAATCTATTTCAGCAGAGGCAGGTAAGCTCTGGTAGGCCGGCCCCTAAGGAACAGTTGGCCACGGTACGGGAGGAAATTGCGACTCCTTCGCCCGAGGCTGCCGTTACTGAGTTGACTGACTGCGATACACCCCCGCCTAGTCAGAATAGGCCCAAGCTGGCTAGGACTCCAGTTGTTGTTGATATTAGTATGCAAGGTGTCCTGTGTCTGCTAGTGAGCCACCTGTCTTGGGTGCTGCGTTGGTTAGGGGGAGTCAAGCACTTGGAGCGGCTACTGTGATACCACTGCCCACTAGCCATGGCCCTTTGGTTATCCATAGGGGCCCGGAAGTTGCTGCTACTCCATTGTCAAAGGTCAATCCAGAGGTGGGGCAGGCTGTATATACTGCGGGTACTCACTTGGTGACCCTGTGTCCCACTTGCCCCTAGGCTTGGCTACTCACCCGGCCTATGCCCAGCTGATTGTGGTGCCGCCCTTGTCAGTGCAGTCGCTTGTACCGAGTAGTGTGTTGTAGGTACCCGCTGCGCAGCCTTTGTATACTGGATCGACATCGACTTGTGTTGTACCGACGCCACCTGCTGGTGTTGTTGTGTCAATGCCCATGGCTACCATTGGGGCAGATACTAGGCCGACTTCTGTTAGCCTAGGCGTACCTTTGTCAACTGCTGCACCGATTGTTGACACTAAGGCCGTGCCCCTTGCTAGTATTGCGACGTCGGTTAGTGTCCCTCCTACTTCTCAGGAGTCAGCTGTCGGAAGTTCAGGACAGATTTCAGGTATGGCAGGCCCTGTTGCTCTCCCACCTGTGCCAACTGTGGTGATGAAGCAACCGGAACCCGTCCGTCCTTATACAGGCACGACCTCGTACAAGGCCTACAAGGAGTACTTCGAAATGATTTGCGTCTGCAATGAATGGAATACTCCGACCGAGTGTGCTCGTCATCTTTTGGTGGCGATGGATGGAGCTGCATCCGAAGCTGTTCGTGGACTGAAAGCCGAGAAAGACACGGACCTGGCTTTGATGTGGGAAGCCTTGTCCCGCCGCTTTGGCTTCGTCGATGAGCCAGAGCGGGCCATGCGCCGCTTCGAAGTTAGGAAGCAGCTGGAGGGAGACACTCGCCGTCTTCGAGCAGAGCCTACGGATGCTACATCGGGAAGCCTGGCCGAAGACTGATATCAAGTCCCAGGAGGCAGATTCGCTTCTTCGACGAAAGCCCTCGTCGACGGCATCTTGGACATAGAGCTCCAGAAGTACCTTCGTCTCCATGCCGCCAGTGATGACTTCGCCACAACGGTGTCCAAGGCGAGACAGTTCGTGCATGCCATTGCGAAGAAGCCAGCCCTCCGTACCAGTGTCAACTACCAGACCATCGTGGACGGCATGAGAGAAGTTCTTGACGAAGTTTTCCCAGACCGAGGCCGTATGGTAGAAGTCAATACAGCCCAGGCGCCCAACTCTACTGCTACCACCGGTAACAGGAACAAGTAGGCACCGCCCCTCCAAGGATCACCGACTCCAAGCAACTCGTCCGCCGGAAGTTCCTCCAGCCGTGCCTCATCTACTGGCCGCGCCGTCAAGTTTCAGGACCAGGTGGATACCGGGTCAAGCAACCAGAGTTACGGCTCATCTGCCAGGAGCCGTTGGCAGGGCAACCAGTCTCCACAGGGAAACAACAAAGGTCCCCGGTCATGGGTTGATCATCGTCAGCCAGGGCAGGGGACTCCTCGACCTCAGCCCCCATCGTTGGGATGGTCGCCACGTCAGGGTGGACCGCGCTTTCCGCCGCCACAATTGGGAGGTCAGTGGATGCCAGGGCAAGGGGGCCCACGCTTTCGTCCCTCGGCCCAGGAAAATTCAGGCAATTGAAGGCCAGGATGGAGGTCATCGTCACGTGATCGTGGTGGTCCGTCGCCGGTTCAGCAGCAGTATTCGTCCGGACAGTGGAGCCAGAGCCACTCGTCCATCTACGTTTGTTCATTTACCAGTCGACTCCATTACGGATCCACATCCGTCTGCCGTTGATGAAGATGCACCAAGGTTTGACGAGTTCTCGTGCGGAAGACCACCGGAGTTCGAGCTGGATGAAGAAACTCAGCTCAAGGTACCAGTGCCGAGCCCGAATCCAAAGGAATTCGAGCTACCGGAGCATGTCAACGTTCTCTTTTTGCAAGCGGTCGAAGGTGTAGACCTTCCGGCAGATACAGTCCATGGTCTAAAGTTGTTACTACACGACCACCGTGACACGTTTGCATCATCTTCAGCCGACTTAGGGTTCTGCCCTCTTGTGGAACATGATATCGATACCGAAGATTCCAGACATATCAAGCAATCACCGCGTCAACCTCCGATCGCCGCCAGAGAAGCCGAGGATGAGATCCTAGATGAAATGTTAGCAACAGGAGTCATCGAGCCGTCTACGAATTCGGTCTGCCTCGCCAGTTGCATAGCGACTTAGGCAAAAACTTCGAGTCGAAGCTGTTTTATGAACTGTGTTTGCTTGCGGGTGTTAACTAGTCGCACACGACGGCTTTCCATCCGCAGAGCGTCGGACAGACCGAAAGGATAAACCGTACCCTGCTCCATATGCTTAAAACCACCGCCGTCGATAACTCGGCCACGTGGCCCAGCGTCTTCCTACTCTCATGGCGGCCTACCGCATGACAGTCCATAAGACCACGGGTATAACCCCGAATATGGCCATGTTGGGCCGGGATGTAATGTTGCCCGCGGCGCTGATAGCGCGTCCCCCTGAGGAACCACACCGCACCACAGTGCCTTTTGTCCGTGACCTCAGGGACATTCTGCGGGACGCCCACCAGCGGGTACGAGATGCCACCCGGTCGTCGGCTAGGACAGAAGGCCTGCTATGATGATAGGTCTAAGCCGACCTTAAGGGGGCCAACTTGTTTGGTTGTTTTGGCCGAGGCCGCCGGTCCGCCAGAGATTCCGCAAGCTTCAGCGACTCTGAACCGGTTCTTGGCGGATTGAGTTATTTAAGTCGCCACTGGTGGTGGTGGTTAAGCATTCTGTGAAGCGAACGCGGCAGACGGTCCAGGTGGACCGCCTCCAGCCGTGCAACACACCACCACCAGTCGTCCCTGAAGCGGACTCGGGCCCCTTCCGACTTACCGACTCCCACGGATGGACTGGAAATTCCCGACGGGGATAGCCATCCCCTCCGTCGGATGGAAGAGGACAGCCAGTCCTGGGGGGACACTGAGTCCCAAACCCAGTCTGCTTCAGGTACGTCGCGACAGGTGCGTACACGACGGCGTCCAACCGCATTGGAGCCGTATATCGTGGGATAAGGGATTCTGGATGGAGCCTTTGATTCGCTCCACAATCCCATTCCGTATTTGTATACACTGCATTGTTTATTTTACGGTATTAACTTTGTCTTTGTATAATATTTGTGTTGTATGTTGTTGTACATTGTGTGGACACCTACACACTGTGTTGTCTTATTGTTGTCTCTTTTGTAGACACGACAATAGTTGTGTCGTGGCTGGTGATAGCTGTTCAGGGAGGAAACCCTCTAGCTGCCACCCCCTGATGTCATCGTCATTGGCGATTGTTCGTTCCATGTTGACTTGTCACATATTTGCTACCATTCCTCTCCTTTTGACTGATGATGCTTTTGAACCAGTTGGTGAATCTTCTTGTTATTGCCTACTCTGCCGGACGTAGACTTCTTTAACCAATTTCTTCTGATACTCGCCGGGTGTGAACCTCCTTTACCAGATGTTGATTCTACTTGCCGAATTTGGAACTGAGAGAGGGTAACGGATTATGGATGGGGCCTCCGTTAGCCCCACAATTTATCCCCATTTGTGTATATAGTGCTTTGATTATTACTTTTGCTTTAATACTAGCAAGATGTTTCTAGTATATACACATAACGATTACTGTGTCTTAGCTATTAATAACCACTTACAACATACAGTGTAACAATGCCAAGGGTATTGGCTTAATTATTTATCTACTTGGGCAGGATAGTTATTCTTTAGTTACTGTTTGTATTTGTTTCTTTTTCATATTAGCTAGCGCCAGGGATGACACAGTACCCTTGTGTGTCAGTTAATAGTTGTATCTATTTTGTATGCGTAAACACTTTGTTACACGCATTTGTGGCACACCTTATGTGTGCATGAACATTATCTTAATATGTGCAGAAGTGTTATTAACATGCTTAAACCTCTTAACAACGACTGCACATTGGGATAGAGAGTGCCTAACGGTACTCTTCCTAAATTGGGGAGGGTCCCCACTCCCTCATGGGGAAAGCAACAAGACCGCACAAGAAGAGAAGACAATGCTGGAGAGATGTGCATCCTTGTTATCATCCTTGTCCGATGTCGAACCTAGCGACGTCGCCCCTGTTGTGGCGACTTCTCCTTCCCTTTCTTCTGTGAGACTGAGTGTTGCGGCCGTAGGAGGACCCGATTCAATGGCGATTGAGTCGGCTGGGCCCGTGTCCGTCCCCATCCACCCCTCTCCAGCGGGAAGGCCTTCCTTTCAGGACGGACTCGGTGTGTTGGGCCTGCGGTTCTCCTCAAGTGGGGGTTTCCCTGGGACACCCCAGCGGTCTAGCAGGCCCGTCCGAGTTGCATGTACGTGGTGTTAAGCAGGTGTCGTCTAGCATAGCTACGGGTACAGCCACAACACCACCACCACCACCTCTGCCGCTGGCAGAGCAACAGCTAGTGTTGCGGCAGCCGCCGCAGCCGCTGCCCGCCGCCGTGACGGCTGCCGCTACAAGTCTGACAAGAGAGATAGATAGATAAGCTTACTTTCATAACGCCTATAAATTCAAAAGAGACACCAAGCGCTTCTGTCGCCAAATAAATGAGTTTTCATAGATTGTCTGAAGGAGTCGAAGGTAAGTCCCGGCCGCCGTAGTCCAGGTCGACTGTTCGTTCCACAGTCGAGAAACTCCTATCACCACGTGGCAACTGAAATGGCAGGCAAGCAACGTCACAGCAAGTGTTCAGAGTGACTACATGCTTCCAGTCTCTTTCGACACTGATCAGTCGCTTTGTACACCACGCTGTGCTGAATTCAGCCCGTGACGCAACAAGCCGCTGCCGCAAGCCTGAACATGTCCATAATTTTATCAAAACATGCGCTCCTCCTGTAGCGTGCTCCCGACGTAGTACTATGGCTATACAGATAATAGGAAGCACTAAACAACAGCAAAAAAGCTGCAGTACAACAGTTGCTATTTATTGTCTTCTGAGGTAACGTAAATAATCTGAAGTATATGAATAATAATGTTGAAAAATAACTGTTTTGGATTTCCCAAGGTACAGTGGCTACAGCTGACAGGTAAGGTGGATAAATCTGTAAGTTCAGATGTCAAATTTTCTCAGGATTTAGCATACCAAAAACTGTTAAAATCGGTAATTTTGACAGAATTATTTAAAAAAATAAAAAGGTGGACGTTATGGGGGACACAGGGTAGAAACAGTAGGCAACTTCAAACTGCTTTGCTGCATGGCTGCTGCAAAACCTGCTGGAATGCCATACTCATACACCTCCGCAAAATGAAAGGGGCACAGGGAGGGAAGGGAACGGAAAGGGAAAAGACATAAAGGAAGAGATGAAAAAGGGGAGAAGAAAAAGAAGGGAAGTGTACGGGGGTGGGAAGGGAAGAGAGTAGGGATGGAAAAGAACAGGAATAGGAACGGGTAGAACAGGAAGGGAGAAAAGGGGATCGAGGGGAATGTAGACAAAAATGACAATAGAAAGGGCCGGAAAGAAGGAAGGAAGGGGAGGGAAGAGGAGGAGGTGGGAAGGAAGGATTGCTGATGACCCTGACCACCCCAAGCCACCGTCTTTCATGTCTTCGTAAGCGAAGGCAGATTCTTCAAATTTCGTATATAGGTTGACCATGACACGTACCGCCTGACGATGTTTCACAAACCATCCCTGGAAGGGACGTGGTCATGGTCACCTGACACATTTCTGAATTTCTGAAGGGCTCCCATCATAGCTTCCGAATGGGTGAATGGAGCGGATGAAGCTAGACAGTTTAAATGTGATATGCGGATTGATCTTAGGCCTATCTGTACTAGCGTACCCTGTCGGCCTATGGGATGTGTTCTGGCCTCTGGGTTCTGTGACCTCTTAAAAGTTTGGTACATACCTGATAGTATCTTGGAAACTGGAAAATGCACAGTTTGGGCCATTTTATGTTTGTAGTTTAATTGCATTTATTGTCATTTTGTCTGTTACACTTCGTTGCGAACAAAATGTAGGCTGATAATAACAGGCCAAAGGTGAATGCCCAAGTGCTCTAGTAATCCTCTTTGATTGTGTAAAGACTGGTTCACAGGTTCACTTGCTTTGATTCTTTATTTTTTTTAAAACGTTCGTAGGCCTATAATTTTTTTCATTGTATTCTGTATGTATGTTTATACTGTATTTTGTACGAAGTTAAGACGTGGGAGTTGGAAAAAACGCTGCATACTGTAACTAGCAAGCACTTGCAACAGTGCTTGTGTTAGCGTTGTTGCATAATCTACGCCCCTACGATCATTACAACTGACTAAAAGTA
>Ga0126334_10000633_pt1 | contig 10440 bp, 2 predicted proteins | sample InaspJWI49metaG_FD_94491 | JGI IMG/M metagenome (GOLD analysis project Ga0126334, IMG submission 94491) | Marine gutless worms symbiont microbial communities from Oahu, Hawaii - Inanidrilus sp. 2 OAHU.JWI-49 metaG | ecosystem: Host-associated > Annelida > Digestive system > Unclassified | place...
AACTAAAAAGTAAAAAGACGGATATGCTCAGAAGTAGCAGTAAACAGTCTGGGAAATCCATATAGTGAATCTTGAAGGAGACAAAGGAAAGGCTGCGGTAGGGAGGATTCGCAGAAAAGGAATTAGCCTAGAGTGAAAGAGTGAGTGGGTGATGGAATACCAATAATAAAAGAATGACTGTAGGAGATAATGATCGTATAAGATTCTACAGTTAAGATTCTACAGCCTACAGCGACACGAAAAGATGTGCGCTTAAAGTCGCAAACCAGGTGGCAGTACCGGGGGCGGAGTCTGCAGCGGTCTATGACTGCCTTGTTTTACGTGCAATGATTGTGTCAAAAGATAAGATCGTTAATGAAAATAAGTAAACTTGCCGCTTATCTCGCATAAAAATCTATATCGTCGGTTGATGCCAAAGGTAGAATAATTGCCGTCATCCATGGCACGCATTATTTATCATGTACATGACAAATATACGGGGATGCTGTGGATGTTTGTGCTTGTTTATTGCAGGCGATGACAAGACGTTGGCTCTGGCGATTGGAATTGGAGTCGGTCTCGTTGTGATCATTGTTCTTCTGTTAATTATCATCATTCTTGTCAGGACGTCAGCGAAAAAGCGTCGACAACGCAGGTCCACTTATACTGGCTACTTACTTGCTGTGTAATGCAACATTACACAACAAAATAATTTTATTTGCCGCAGTAACAGGCGCTTGCTACGATTCAAATTGTCAATGATTTGATTTTGCACTTAGTGCTAAGCTGCAGAACCATTTTAGGTTTCCGGTTTTTGTGTATTTGAAAACATAAAATATGAAAAAGTGTAAAATTTAGGTTTTAAATTGTCACATTTTTTATCAGAAAATAAATATCAGTTTAAGTTGTTTTTCAAGCCAATTTGACTAAATCAGCAAAGGTATGTGTAGTTAATGCCGCAGTTGCCTGTCCATCATAAATATATACTGTGTGCACCGTATAAATAAAAATTAAAAACAAATAAAAATGCTTTACAGACTATAAGATTTAAAAATACCTAAAAACCTTCTTAAAACCCCAAAACTTAAAAACATTTATTTCAAACCTAGTTTTTATACAGCCCTGTGCAGAACGTCACTTACTGATGTGTGCAGTATTAATCGCAACCATGAGTGCACAATTATATAGTGCAAGGCGAAAACTCAGATGCGCTGAGTCATGCTTATTTAAGCATACAGCATGATAAACGACTGTCGCCAGCATTGAAGACGGACGTACTATCGTAACGCAAAGCACGTTTTCCGTATTAACACTTTTCGTTTGCTAAATAGGTAGACTTGCCAGCTACCAACTTTCTTGGCATTTTATTTAGTAACAGGACAAGGTGAAAGATTTATGAAGTATAAAAACGATTACTGACATGTTCACAATTAAGCTTATTGTTCAGCAAAAAGTGGTAACGACATGATTTGCCTATGTGGTTCACAACCTCGCATTCCTTTCACATATTTCGCTGCAGTCCAATCTTTGCTTTCACTGAGACACTGACGTCTACGTGAAAGTGACACGATATACACCGTGTTCCGAAAAGCGTCCACCTTTTATTTTTTAATAACTCTGCCAAAAATTAACCGATTTTAATAATTTTTGGTATGTTAAATCCTGAGAAAATTTGACACGAAAACTTTGCACATTTTTCCATAAGGATTTGCGAGTTTCGATACCAGAACTGAGTAGTGCTGCGATGGCCGACCCCAGCACAGCAAATTGTTACGGGAGCGAAAGTAGTTTACAGCATGCAGAATTAAGAGAGACCCGTAATAATTGCAGTTTCCAGTCTTTGTGGGTTACTTTTCATGCGAATAGCTGATACTTTGTTATGTGCTTGTATAATTTTAAAATGGACCCCAAAAATTTGTGGTGTCACTCACTGCCAATTTCAGAAGAGGTAATGATAAGTCGCAGAAGTTTGCCTCCGATTACGTCTAAGCTGACTGAGAATGGCATGTGGTTATTGAATGACGTAATCTTTGTTTTAGGCCGCATCGCACGCAGAGCATAGATGCGGCCTATTGCTACAGACGGTGCGACGTAGTCTGTCCGCGTGCCAGTTACGACCGTGAGCCGTGAAAAAAACGTCTGAACCGATCAAGATGCTGTTGGGCCCAACACCGCGTGACAGCGATCTGAGCGGCGGCGATGCGGCCTTTCGCTGCCGTTACTGCTTCTGTTGTTTTGGCTGAGAACATTCAGATGTTCAAGAAGTTATTTCTGGACGTGAACTGATGAACGAAATGAACAAACAATAAACCTGTTTCTGCTGGTGTGGTCGTCGATTGCAGAAGGTCGGACAGGCAGAAGTTGGCGGCGCCGAGCGTTCGCAACTACGACCGTGTCATTCCTCCGTCGCACATAGCGCTGCCGCAGTCTCAGCAGTCGTCCGGCGCCGCCAAGATCCGTCCCGGACGCCGCGACAACCGGCGGCCGTCGTCCAAGGAAGTCTTCGACCTCGGCATTCACCCGCCTCAACCCGACGCGATCGAGATGAGCCCGTCGCCGCCCAACGGTTCGCCGGAGCCGTCGCCGGTCGACGTCCTGACGCCGTTCCCGACCGGGTCGTTCGCGGCGGCGGCGAACTCGGACGAGCGCCGGGACGGGCGCACAGCGCCCGCCAAACACTCGACCAAGAAGGACGACAGGTCCAACCCGGCGCGCCGTCTGCGAGGACGACCGCCCGAGTTGCCGCGGTCCTACTTCGACAACGAAGCGACCGACAGCAGGCGCGCGGCCAAGAACGACCCGTTCTGGGAGGCCCCGCCTCCCGAGGCACACTCGACGCCGCGGCGCCCGAGCATTGAACAGCAGTCGACGAGCCTCTTCAAGCCGCCGACTTACGAGGAGGATGTGGAGCCGACGACCGAAGTAGTCAACGACGTCGGAATGTCGGTCGTCTAAACCGACAGCGTTCGTGATGCTAGAATTCCGTGCCGTCGATTGAGGACCGAGGTCAAACCGACCGCGCTACCACGCCCACACGCGCGCTGGACTCCAGCACATCGGTCGTCTACATCCTCGTCTACATCACATGGACTGAACTGGCAAAAATATTCGTCACACGTGCATATAATGCAGGTGTGAGGAATAATTTGCATCATTATGGCGTTAACAAACTCTGCTTGAACGTGTGGTGCATTCCGACGGAGTGTCGCCACGCAAACTGAACTAAACTATAGTCCGCGAACTGGACTCCAGTGTGAACAGTTCCATTGCAATACAAGTGTTCAGAACTAGGCGACCTAGTTCGCTGCAATGTCAGTAGCCAATCGGTACGAAGTGGGTCGTGAAGCTGGACTTTGCGTATGACCTACTTCAGCAGCGTTGGTGTCACCTCTTTCAGTTCATGTGCTGTGAAGGAGCCTTAAATCGGCAGCGTCGTCACAGAAGCAAGCAGAACGGTGCAGTACAGAATTCACAGAATGTACTGTAAGCCTATCCATATACGCACGTAACATTATTGCACCATAGGCGCCGACTTCTATAGGGCAATGGTGGCGACTGCCCCAGGAGAAAAACTTCTCATAGAGCGCCACCCTGCGAGGAATTGGACCCAGGTACAATTTTTTTATTTGTTTCACTGTCATTGCCACTGGCAATCAATGATACAGATGGTAACGCCGTACTATATCACGTTTGTTTTGTGCAGAAAGTTACACTTGTTCTTAGGAAAATCAACAAAAACTGCTGCCACCAGAGCTGCACTTTTGGACTCCAATATGCATCGAATCGTTTGTCGGCTTGGGCTTTGTCCCACACCACACTGGGGGAGCTTACAGCGATCCCCCAGACTCCCTAGCTGTATTTAGGGAGGCCTACTTCTAAAGGGAGGTGAGAGGAAGGGGACAAGAGGGGAGCAGAGAGGAGGGAAGTTCGTCCTTTGCCCTAGGAAGAAAAGAAAAGTCTGCGCCTATGTTATTGCAGACCCCCATTTCCGGTTTTGACTTACATGTGAATCAGTCCCTTGATGAGCCACTATGACATCTGAAGAACATAGGTCTAAACGCTTAAACAGTGCATGTAGGGCGTTGTTGCTGTGTTTAATGAATCACAAGCAACCTTGATATCTACCACTTGTAGTTGTCATATCGTATATAGTTCTCAGTTTGTTGCCTGTAGCATATCTACTGCACATCAGACATTTTGTGTTACACAGACAAACTTCTGTGCTTAACTTATGCTTAGTTAACTTGCTAGTGTTTAATTACTAACTACGTTAGCAATTTAGCAAACTGTAGATGTACACGGTGCTCAAAATAATAAATAAAATTTGTACATGTGATGGAATTTTGTGACTTTTTAAAATACAGACTGTGGACAACCAAGTGTTATAGACAACTATACTCTTTGGCTGCAATGAAGTTATCACATATCATTTTCCATGCAAGAACAATTTGTTATTTGTTTACTGGAAAAGACAATTTCACTAGCAACAAAACTCTTTACTAAATAACACAAATTGGGACTACAGTTAAGACACAGAAAAGAAACTCATAGCATTACACACACACGCACATGCACACGCACACACAGCATTACAGAGTAAACAAACACTGACAGTACACAGGACAAACTCACAATAATAACTACAAAACAATTGCAACTGAAATACAATAATAATCAAATACCGCAGATCACCTCACAGGAGAGCAGTAACTCACCATTCATACTACATCGTGAGTCAATAAAACAAGACACTAAACGTTTGCCCATAACTTCCCCAAATGTTAACCGATTTTCAAAATCCTTTTACTGACAGACTCAATGGTAAATTTGCAACAAACTCATATTTAAATATTCCATCACACCTTAAGTGTGTCACTACGCTACCTTGTAAAATATCTACGTTCAAAAAATCACCATGCTCAAGAAGTAATTGAAGCAAACTGCCATGTAAGACTCAGCCACTCAAAAACTGTTTTAAAATATTCATTATTTAATTCACTAAGAAAAAGATGTTCACACCAGCCATATAAAAATCCCATTATCGACTGTACACAACTGTTGTAACAGAGAAAAAGACGTCGCAGCAAAATGCAGTACATGCTCAGCAGTCGGTCAGTCACTGCCGGCGTCAGTCTGTAAGTCAAAACTGGTCTAACACAGTTTGATATTTGTTGATAATAAACTCACATCAGTCTGCCTATTAACACAAGAACAATCAGTAACGGTTTCACCTGTAATACACAAGTTATTTTACTTATCCAGCGAGTTCTGCATCTTTGAGGACAAAAGTCTAAGGTGAATGGGGCGTATGACATGAACAACCATTTTGCCTGTAACTTTGCCAAATGTTCACCAATTTCAAAAATTTTCCACCAGCAAATTGAGTGATAAATTTGTAATGAAGTAACCTATCACAACTTGGCTGTGCTACTTTGTGATTTATCATTAATCACAATGAATATTTCAGACTGTCACAGTTTTCTGACATTCATATTTCACAAGGTAGTGTAGCGACATATTTAAGGTGTGGTGGGGTGTTTAAATGAGTTTGTTGCAAATTTACCAATGAGTCTGTCAGTGAAAAAATTTTAATATTGAAATTTCAAATATTTTGAAATTGGTTAATATTTGGGACAGTTATGGGCAAGAGTTTAGTGTCTTGTTTTTTAAGAATCATGTGCATTATATAAAACTGACAAATATTAGTAATGTTTTGTTAATGGTGATATGTTGTCAAAAACGACAAGGTCTGTTTATTTCAGCCTACAGCACGGTGCCTTAACATTGTGGGCTGCTCATATGGCAAACCAGTAGCTACAGGATACTAATGTTATTTCTAAGTGATCAACTACTTGACTTAAGACATCAAAGAACAGAGTCATGGCTTGCACATTATTAACAGATACCAGTCAAACAGTAGTTAATCTCATATGAACAAACTTTGCTAGCAATAAAAACAAAAACAATGCAAATAACTCTCAATTTTACCATGATTCAAATGCCACTGCTCTTGGGCTTGGTAACTGCAGATGGACTGCTAATACTGTGATTGTTCATCTGTTAAAAGTTCCTATAGAGAACTTAGAGACTATCAATTATATACAAAAGTACAACTACTACTACACCCGTTTAATGGCCTCTTTTCCAGGACAACCTGGGTAAGCCAATACCAGAAAAGTAAAACCAGTCTGGATTTAAATGAAGCAAGAGATGATGGGGTTTTGGAATGCAGTGGCATCAGCTGGACCATATGCAAACAATATGCACCTCGCTCCAGACAGATAACCACACCAACACCTCATCACTCAGTTTTTAACAGGCCAGATGCTCTTCCTGATGCCCAACCAACAGTGTCGAAGCACTGAAGGCACAAAAGTATTATGGCATATTTCAATTAGGACAAATTAACAAATAATCTTTCAAGGTATGTTCAGTGACAGAAAACTGAGCATAATTACATTATTCTCTCAAGTAGCACACTTGTGCAAAAGCTTTTACTTTATCACCGCTGCAAACACAACACACACACACAAGCGGCACATTCACTGCCACAATACTATGCAAATGATACAGCCAGCAGACACCAAAACACCTTCTGACAATTGCTAAAATACACTTCAAATACAAAAACTTAACTTTTAACTCAGGACAAAATTACTATTTACACAATGTCCCAGATATACCGTCAACAGGACTAACGTTAGGGTTAGGATGCCCATACTGAAGTCGAGGTATGATTAGGATGCTGGGATGCCCACACTGTATATACAGCTCACACAAACTGTTCAACTTCCAACACTCGTCAAAACTAAATAAAGCAACTGGTATGAGTTCTGAATTGGAAAGCTAAAAACTCATCAGTATCTACTTCTTTCAGCCAGTTTTATAGACAGACCAGCTTGGTAACATTTTCGTATAACAATGCTAATGAACTAATCTGATAACTGAGCAACCATTTACAAGGAATGAATGTGGCTGGTGTACACACTGTCTGTCATTTTAGAGTAAAACTAGAAAAAAATGTCATCAAAACAAATATAGCAAGTAATAGAACAGGTACTTTTAACTTAATGAAAACTTATAGTTCATTACAATGTTTAATGATCACTAGATTAACTAGTCATTAAAAACTGCATCCCTAATTGTAACTGTTTTTAAAACACAGCAAACTGGGTGTATCTCACGATAAGTATAAAACATATATACATGTACATGTAAGTTTGATTGTAAAATGCAAGGCTTGTCATCTGTAGCACATTACAGCAACAATGACAATTAATAACAAAATATTTAAGATCAATAACAATGTTTATGCTGCAGCTATCATGCATGCCACAACAGGTTTAAATGTTTTATATTAAACTGTAATGCACATCATTACATCCAGCTTGCTACAAGCAGTCACTAAATGTTTTATGACAACAATAACACTGACTACAGATTGCTACTACACATCACTAGTGATGCATCTTGCATGCTCAAACTGCACAAGTTCTTAGTAACATAAACATATGAAAAAAGAAAGCATTCAGATAGTGCAAACCTAAGCAAATGTTGAAAAAAATCATTGGATCTGGAAGAAAATTTATATATGCTCACAAAAGAAAGTCACATGTTTACTTGCAACAGCAACTGCATCATATTACACTGCAGCACAAAAAATTGGTGATCTATAACTAGTATGGCTCAAAGAAGACAAACTTCCATCTTGCAGAGAAACTGAAAATGAATAAAATTCCTCGATTGGCATTTACTGGATTCAAAATGATTGTTTCTTGTTACGAGGCCTAATACAATATATTCATAACTTTTTTAGTAAAACTAATCAGGCTTGCAGACAAATAAAGCGATAAACTATGGAAAAACATCCGTCCTGACTGAAAAAGTCATATTATAACTAGCAAACAATAATTGTTACATAACCAAACACGATTTTACCTGATTATATATAATGAGCATACGTCACAGATGACAAATATAAAATGAAAAATATATTTTTCAATGGCAGTCTAAGTATTAGCCAATACGAGCAAATACATACATTATCGGTTAACGGTAAGTAGACCAAAATGAGGGTACACCAAGTTTGTTCATATGTTTGAAATTCATGAATCAATCTGCACAATTTTTTTTGCATGTTTCAATGACATTCATCCAACACGATGCTTATACCACAGTGATATCACCTGAAGAGTGAGAAACACTAAATTCCTCTTCCTTCAAACTCTAGAAAAATGGCTAATTTACTCTGTAAAAAATACGGGAAAAGATAAACAAATATCAATACTATTTTATTTCAATTTAAATTTCTAAATCCTAAACGGACTGGATATGCCTGTATTCTACTGCATTATACGTGAAACGTGAAAGACAATCTCATGATTTGTTTAGTTTCCACTGATTAATGTGGATGCACAGTGCAGCAGAATGTCAGATATGGTAAAATAAAATTGTCAAGTTTACTGTCATAATATTTCACTGAACTAAATAAACCTGTCTTGGTTAAGTTTAAAAAATTAAAAGGTAAATGTTGGCCACAGGTAGCAAGCATAAATGTCACTGTAGGGGGCCAAAAATTCTGCAAACTGACTTAGGCATCAACTAAACAGTATTACCATTTCTGACCAACTTGAATGCATGCACACCTTTACAAACATCTCTAAGAACCTAGTAATTATAGTTTCATAAGCATTACTAAGTGTAAAATAAATATAGTAGCGTCTTTCTTGACAGTAAATAGTCACTTATAGATTTACACTCCACCTCCTTTTTTCTTTCCTGCTGACCTACAAGAATAAAACAGTTAATAAGTAATTCAGCTGAACAAAATAATTTAATTAAAAACACAATTTTGATGTCAACTACCAAAATGTGAATAAGCAAGTCTAACATCTCAATCACAGAAAGGCAGGATATACAGAGACAAGAATGCTTTAACCAAATTTATAGTGTTATAATAAATTACATTAAAAGACAAAAATACCGTTACTTGTTATAACGTACCCTAAATGTTAAAGTGTCCACATTTTGTGATATCACAAGAGTCAATAATTGACAAAAACTGCACAATTAATAATAGAGCAAAACAAATCAATGGTGACAAGATACATTACTTTTTCTTGGCCTTGGGTGAAGTGCTTTGGAAAACACTGCTGGCAGCCATAAGGTTCTCAATGTATTGACCAAGAACCTGGTTCTCCGACTTCAACTTGAGATTTTCCTCCTTCACGGAGTCAACTCTTTGTGACAGATCTGCACAGAGTCACATCACAAAAAATGAATGTAAGAGAACAGCAGGAATGATCCCAGATATTCAGTACACGGAAACTGATACATAATGACAAGAATAATTCTACACATGCATTAACTACTTAGTACCTATCTGCATCAGAAACATAAATGCAGCAACTTCAAAGTTATTATCTATTAAGATACTTTGTTTCAGTAATTATGATGCAGTGATCTGTAGTAATTTGTGATAGTGCTATGGTGGTAAAAACTTTCCTGATATTATAAAGACATTCTGACACAGTCAGATAACATGAAAATGACAGATGGAATTCAGACAGCATAGCACATCATGATGAGTCTGTATATTTGTACTATGCGAAAAACTTGGACCATCACTAACTAAAAACTATACAGCAAGGCTGTAGTCTACCACCATTTCTTCCAATCATATAAATAGCATTTTCACTCCATATCCTCTCTTCTCAACAGCCATTTCAATTTCTTAAACATCAAATTCTATAAAAGATCACTACCATCAAGTGTATTCTGCAGTTCAAGTACTTGGCGGATTAACCGGCGTTTTTCCTCTTCCTCTTCTGCATTTGTATCTGCATCCACATCTAAGCAAAAAAGCCACTAATATATCAGAGCCCACAAAGCAAACTGTAACTGCACTAATGCAAAATGAGGAATGAGCAAAAATAATACTGACCACAATAAACTGAGTAGTCAAAAACAAAACTATTAACTGTTCAGTGACCAGTGAACAGTGATACAGTGCAGATGACTAAAATACACATTTCAAATTAATTTCAGCAGATTGTGAGTCATCCAGCATTCCACTATCTACATGAGAAATGCAAATGCAGCAACTACTACACCCGTTTAACGGCCCTTTTTCCGGGACTACCCGGGTAAGCCGGTACCAGAAAGGTAAAACCAATCAGGATTTTATTGGAGCAAGAGACAGTGAGTGGCAGTGGCATCAGGTGGGCCATATGCAAGTCTGCACCTTGCTCCAGACAGATAACCACACCAACATCCCACCACCCAAATGCAGCAACTTCAAAGTAATTGTTTCAGGAACATATTTTGGTTTGGTAATTAACACGCAGTAATTTGTAGTAATCTGTGACAATATATGGTCATCATCATCATCATATATTCGTTTATTTAGAAGTTGTCAGACGCAACTCATACAATACACAAGCATAAAAAGAAAAGAAATGT
>Ga0126334_10000634_pt1 | contig 10420 bp, 4 predicted proteins | sample InaspJWI49metaG_FD_94491 | JGI IMG/M metagenome (GOLD analysis project Ga0126334, IMG submission 94491) | Marine gutless worms symbiont microbial communities from Oahu, Hawaii - Inanidrilus sp. 2 OAHU.JWI-49 metaG | ecosystem: Host-associated > Annelida > Digestive system > Unclassified | place...
GTCAAATCTCGATCACTGGAAGATTCCTTGGTAAATTTGTAGTTAAATGGATATTAAAAATCCTACCGCACATTGCATATGTTGCTACACTACGTTGTGAAACATTACTGTCAGCAAAACGAACCATTAATTATAAATTACAAGGTAGTGTAGGCTAGCTACATATTTAAGGTGCGGTGGGGTTGTTAATAAACTAAATTAGGAATGGTTTATTGCTGAGTCTGTCAGTGAATTTTTTTTTAAATCTGTAAATATTTGGCAAAGTTGCAAGCAAGAATGTGATTGTTTCGTGCACTTTCTTCGTCTTTTAGCAGTGTGTTGGCCAGGCGTGCAAAGTGCATGAGACAACCACCATCGACAATGCAACTCACCAGGGGGTGATACCAGGGCGAAGTCTGATGTCTACGATTGACTAACTTTAACTGTAGTAACTAAACTTAACATCACAGGCAGTCATTTAATTACTGAAAGTGGTGCCACCTCGCTGTCGCTGAACACCCCTCAATAGAAAGTGATAAATGACATCAAATGGTGACATTTCCGATAGCACTATCAAGGTCAGTCATCTACAGAGTAGTGCAAGGAAAAGCGGAACATATATTCTCTGTCTATTGGCCTATTGCTGCACATATCACACGTTCCGTAATGTACACGTATGTCTGTCTGTGTGTAAAGTAATATCAGCAGATGTTTACACAGGCCTGCTCCTGAATCTGAGCTGAGCTGCTGGAGCTCCTCGTTCCTGCTTTAGAGATACTCCATGATGAAGCTGCACCACTTGGTCTGGAAGTGAACTGGTAAAAAAACAATAGTTCAAGCACTGGGCTCTGTCAACGACGAGCCTTCAAGTCTTTGTATCTGTGGGCATGAGGTCCAACGTGTGGAATCATTTGTTTACCTAGGAGCTATGATTCACTCGTCCTGTAGCAACGATCCCGAGATATGCAGGTGCAGTGCCATGACACGATCAGCAATGCATAGACTTGACCGACACTTGTGGAGGTCACGGATAACGAACAAGATCAAACTCCATCTGTACAGGGTCTTCGTACTCCCGATAATGCTTTATGGATCTGAATGCTGGGCAGTTAACAAGGTGGATATACAGCGGATTGATGCAGTGGACCAATGGTGCCTACGAAGAATCCTGAACATTCGCTGACACGACTTTGTCACAAATGCCGACATCCGTCGCAGTACCAACCAGCCACCACTTTCGTCCATCATTATGTCCCGTCGTCTTACCTACTTTGGGCATCTTGCACAAATGGATAAGAATGCCAATGCTAGGCAAGCCATCTTCGAACTTTCTCCAGAGAACTGGAGGCGACCACCGGGGTGGCCATGCACAACTTGGATGAAGAACATTTATGATGCCCTGTCTTCGCTGGATATTGGGATATATGAGCCTAAAACGATTACTATTCGATATTAAACCGCAACGTTTGTCACTTTGTCGTGTGAATATTCGTGCAGCGCTTTATGAATATCGATGCTGCGTTCAGAACCTCCGTGACGCACTCGACAGCATGTTTGACGCCAAGGTGCCGAACATGTGGCGCAAAGTGTCGTGGCCTTCGTCATCGATTGGCTTCTGGTTCACCGAGCTGCTCGAGCGAAACGACCAGTTCTCCAAGTGGGTCTTCGAAGACCGACCAAAGTGCTTCTGGCTGACTGGATTCTTCAACGCACAAGGTTTGTATTTCTGCCAGTAGGACCTAGTGACGTTGAACAGTATCCTGCAGAATGTAATTTGTAATTTTCAAATTATACATTTGCATGCTTGTGCTTTTTAGCTATGGGCGGCCATCTCAGCCCGTAGTGCTGATATGGCAATTTCACCGTCACTTTTAACTGAAAAGGAATATTCGACTTCTGCCATCTTGAACTTCAGTGTCTTTAACGTGAGAACTTGATCTACAGGGTGCGCCAAATTTGGCGATACCAACTTATATTTTTGCTTGTAACAATGATAAAATTCGATAATTTTGGCGATCTGAACCTATAACTGTCCTTTTATATTCGTTCGCAAAAAAACATAAACAAATCTGTGTTGAGCCTTACTGCCTCCTACGTCGGTTCTCAACATAACGCTACCCGCAATTGCTGCTGAGCGCCGGCGCCTGCAGCACGGCCCCAACAGCTATCGATCGATATCTGTTGCAGACGCCGGCGCTCAGCAGAAAACCCGCCGGCCGCCGTAGCGGCTGTCGATCGATGGGACAGACGGACGGACGGACGCCCGACCGTTACATAGACCCTGCTGCGCATCTCCGCGGGTTCTGTTCTGTTCTTTAGCCATCCTCGATCTGATGGTTGGCCACACCATGGACGTACTTTCTCCATTTATCTCTGTCCTTTGTAATTTTGATTGACTCTTCCACGGGGAGTCCTGTCCACGAGCGAGCAGCGTCAATGGGCCTAAGTCAACCGATGAGCGGCGGTGGACGTGGCTGGTTTGCAGGATTTCTGACGGCGATGCGTCAGGAGGTGACTCGCGCTCACAAGGGCTGGTCGCTGGACAGCGTCATGCTGCACAACGACGTCACCAAGTGGGCGCGCGAGGACATCAACAACCCGCCCGCTGTCAGTCCGCTTATCAACGCTCGTCGTAATAACAGCTTGCTACAGGCCTCGCGACAGCCCGCATCGCCGCGGCGTGACGCCTCTGCTGCGTGCTATTGGTTACGTCCGGCGGGCGGGATGACTGGACACGCCCATTGTCCACTGGGCTGTAGTGTCGGGTCCCCTAGAGATTTGGACCCCTTCTAATACACGGTCCGCTGGATCCACGCGAGTTTGCCCTCCTCCCCCAAGTGGCATCTAGACAGGTTCAGCCATTTTGCATGGCTTGCCGATGTAGGCCTACCCGTCGCACAGAGACAAACACAGGCCATACACGTCACGATGTCTGCAGCAGTAGCCCGCATCAGCACATCCCATGCTGTGCACGCGTTGCAGGCAAATTGCAAGTCTGCATCTCGCCCCAGACAGATAACCATGCCAGTACCCCACCACTCAAGTTTTTTACAGGCCAGATGCCCTTCCTGCCGCCCAACCAACAGCGTCAAAGCACTGAATACGATAGATAACATTTACATGCACTCAAAAGCTGGCTGACAGCCAGCTTAATCTTGCACACGAACTACCGGGGTACGAAGTCCAACAAAAAATAATGAAAAAACTAAAACCAATAAGAATCATAAGAATCGGTGCCAGTGAACAATTAAGCCCGTGTTCAGCTTCCTACGTCAGCAGTCAACGTGGCAATGCCCGCATTTGCTGCTGCCGCACCGTGCTGCTGCTGCAGCGCTGGGCAGCCTGCCGGGCGCCCAGCAGTAAACCCACTGCACACTGCTGCAGCGGTCGATAGATGGGACAGACGGGCGGACGGACACCGGACCGTTACGCAGACCCTGCTCCGCATACTATATGCAAGCAGTCAATAACTGCAGGTAAGTAAGTAAGAGTACTTGTATAGCGCGCAATAATCAAGAGTCACGATGCGCTGCGCCGGTGTAAGTGGCAGTGGCCCGGGACTGGTAGTTCAGTAGCTGTACCGTGCTGGTGTGTGCAGGAGGGCGTGTACATCTACGGCCTGTTTCTGGACGGCGCGGCGTGGGACCGTCGCTCCGGGCGCCTGATAGAGTCGCACAACAAGGTGCTGTTCTCGCCGCTGCCCGTCGTCCACATGTACGCCGTGCAGACGGGCGCGCGCGACCCCAAGTTCTACCAGTGCCCCGTCTACAAGAAGCCGAACCGCACCGACCTCAACTACATCACGTTCCTGCTGCTGCGCACCGCGGCGAGCCCCGGCACCGCGTCGAACCCCGACCACTGGACGCTGCGTGGGGTCGCCGCACTCTGCGACATCAAGTAGACGACGCACGATTACTGTGGTCCTGCAACTGACTCTCAACGCTTGTTCACAGCACGTGCACTGAACTGACCCACGACGCGTTCACTGGTCGTGACTTGACTGGCTGCAGCCACAGTTCTCTAGGACAGTTGGTGCGCGGTCAGGTCATGCGCTGTGAACACTCCCACCAGAATACACGTGTTCCTTACTGAAGTTCAGTTCATGTGCTGTGAACGAACCTCGAGCAGTGCGACAATTGTTTTGTTGGTTGTTCTCACGCTACATTTTACTGCTATAACCGTTTTCTGCCTGATTTTCTTGTCATTTTTATTGTTTTCTATATTTATTCATTCGTTACCGTTGTTATTTCTGTTGTATTAGACTATTAGAACATCGGTCCAGATACTGAAAAATACAGAACTGTTGAACATAGGCTGCTGACTAGCATACTGCAAATGACTTATAGGTATTCCGACTTATGAAGTGACAGTTTTAGCAGCTTTAAGTTACTGATTGCACATTGTCATAAAGCCTGCAGGTAAATGAGCTTCATGTATACAATTCCAGTGTAAACTACGAGTAACTATTATAAACATTGTTTTTGATTTATTAAACGTTTTAAAAACAATTTATCAGCTATTCGTCATTCTTGGGGATTTGTTGCTGCATTTCATTACATGTTTTGCTCCTGCATTCACTCAATACTTCAGCCTCTAAAATCATGCAGTTTCTTCACGCAGACTTCCCACAAACTGTGGACTCTCTTGTTTTTTAGGACACGATACACACACACCCGTTTAACGGCCCTTTGTCCGGGACTACCCAGGTGAGCTGGTACCAGAAAGGTAAAGCAATCTGGATTTTACTGAAGCAAGAGGCAGTGGCATCAGCCGGGCCATGTGCAAGTCTGCACCCTGCTCCAGACAGATAACCACGCCAGCATCCCACCACTCAGTTTTTACAGGCCGGATGCCCTTCCTGCCGCGCAACCAACAGCGTCAAAGCACTGAAGGCACAATATAGGACACGATGCACATGCAGAGCATATGCACACGCACGCACACACACACACACATTTAACGGCCCTTTTTTCGTGACTACCGGGGTGAGCCAGTACCAAAAAGGTAAAACCAATCTGGATTTTACTGACGCAAAGAGACAGTGAGGGGCAGTGGCATCAGCTGGGCCATATGTAAGTCTGCACTTAGCTCCAGACAGATAACCACGCCAGCACCCCACCACTCAATTTTTTACAAACCGGATGCCCTGCCACCCAACCAACAGCATCAAAGCACTGAAGGCAAATGCAGTGCATATGCATAGTATGATATATGCAATGGCCCAGTGTTTGTCACAGCCAGTGACCTGTTCGTTGTGGTCCTGTGTAGGTGAATTCAAATGTCAAGTTCATAGGTTATAGGTGAAAGTCAAGGTCAAGATAGAATAAAAATGTTCCCATTTGTGGCTATATATGCATGTAATGACGTAATGTGACATACACTATACATTCTGAATTGGCAGATGGCAGCACCAGTGCAAAAACAAATTTAAGATACCTAATTACTGGTTGGTTGGTTTTCAAGTTCTGTGTACTCAAGTGTTCAGTGCAGGGCATTCTAGTTAGCATTTTTATTAATCTGTCGCTAAAAACGACTAATGCTTTAAAAATACTTTAGAACAGAGATCAACAAAAATTTAATGTCTGCAAAACTTACATTTTGTGACATTCAACATCTTATATATACATAACAGCAAATTTACACAATAATAACGGATTATTACATGATGATATGGCTATGCAATGGAAACACGAAGAGAGGAATACGTAATATACCGAAGGTGGCAGCATTTGGCACCCATGAAATTACTAAAATCATTATTGTGAAAAAAACTGCTAATTGTGAGTAATCATGTTTGGTGCTTGGACACTTGGAGTGAATAAAAGAAAACATTGCAAACACTATGCTATCATCAGCTAAGACCCTGATAAATGTGTCTGTACAGGAAATCCTGTTAATACTACCAACAAATGCAGCATATAAATATTAGGCCATATCACTATGCAAAGCACAAGATGCAGCATACTCTTACCCATGTTCCGTGGTCTGTTGATCATAACCACGAGTCCAACAAAAACAGCTGAACCGATTGCGGTGCTGTTTGGGGTATGGACTCAGGTGGGGCCAAGGAACCAAGTAATAGGTGGGGGCCTGAATATCTTCAGGGTATGGGCAATTTGGGGAAAATATCTCCCGGCCGATGTAAAGTGTAGGGATTATCAGGCATGTGATCAATATTCGCAATCTCATTCAACAGGTGGCAGCAGTGATGTCACCTTTCACTGTCAGTACTGCAGCAACTTGTTTGAAAGCAGATTACTGAGCATGTTAGTAAACTGCACTATATACAGGCCCACTGGTGGTTCACAGTAAATTCACTAACAACAATGATGGCTGTGCTATGCTCGTCACATGGCAATGTGTCATCTAGAACTTCTGGCTGATTGTCAGCTGCAGTTCCGATTTACCACTCAAATTCACATCAATCTCCCTCCACGCTACTGGACACAACCGTCCAGATGAAAACAATACATGTACAACCGGTGTTCTATACTGCCATTTGAAAGAAACTGCATGTGAACTCATATGCCTACAGTGACATAACACCCAAACAACCATAAAAATAACAGTTCATTGCCTCGTTGAATACATCTACAGTACTTAGTGTATTTGCACTAGAACAACAGAAAATGTCAAACCACTGGAAAACAAGGCAAAACTCTGTAGCCCATGAAATAGCCCACTGTAACAAAAGTTCCTGATGATATAAATGCTGGTTGCAAACAATGGTGCAATCATTGAGGCAAAATCAAACTACTGCAAAACTCAATCGATAAAACTGCGGCACACCCCAGTCACCCAAATATAAGCAGTTACTAGCAGTAATCTGTCACTATGTGTTCTTCCGCAGAGAATGTTCCCAAATCACTACATCTACACCAAATTACTAGCAACCAAAGAACCAATTATGCATCTGGACAATGGTTAAACTGATCTATTAACAACAAAAACTTCAATATTATAATGAAAATTTCAATTACATTTCCCAAACTAGTAGAATTCCATGGCAATCCAATGATATTTGTTTATTTAGTAGCCATTTTGGTCATCTGGACCATAAAACACCTTGTGCCATAATCCCCAAAGGTTCTCTTATGGAACAACTGAAAACCAAGGGAGAGGTGGCTAACCCAGTTTCACGTCTGTTTCAGCCAGTCTCCATTCTGTGGAACATGGTGACCTGGCCGTGCTGACAGTAGCAACGGAACTCCGAACATGAAGTTTTCATGCTCCAGTCACCTGGATCAGTCTTCCAGAACATCTGAACTCGTTTTCCATCTCCAAAGTTTGGGTGTGGCTTGAAAACCCAATCTCTTCCAGCAGGCATAAAACCTGGGGAGAACCTTGCATTTATAAGTGGATTAAACTAAACTGAACCTCAAAAAACACTTCTTAAATGGAAGCTGTTGTTATTGTGAAATAAATATCTATTCAATATCCAGCATTTTTAAGTTTGCACTGCTGGAGAAAACTGATGAAACATTGGACTGAAGCAAGTCTAAAAGTTTGTGAAATATAAGCTGGAACTTGGATAGTATAAAAAAAATTTAGTGGCAAAAGTAATGTCAAACATTATAAAATAATTTACAGTGTCCATTTTTTATGGACACAATGCACACAAACTCAAGGTGGAGCAAAATGTACACAACAACCATCAAGCATCCTTCTAGAACCCTGCCATAAAGAAACAATACGACGATCTATACTGATCAATAAAAACTAGAACAACTTAACACTAAACTATGATATATTAACACTATGAAGAACGACTAGGATTTAACTAATAATCAGCAAATACTCTATAGTGTACTGGCTTATGTCGTTAAAATACGGTCCCGTGTGATTCCATGTTACCGTTGTTAAAAGAACATTTCTCAACTAATTTTCGGGTGCTGAAGTCAAAAATCCATGTTGTCATTTCTTCTGAGCACTCTTTCTAGGTGAAATCCAATACGGTCTCCAAGATAGCTAAAAAGCCACTTGCGCTAGTGCTACGAGTGTAACTCAAACAGCAAAAAAAAATAAATGCAAAGATGTGGCAAGAACACATGATATGAGTTGGTCTGACGGCATGTGGGACTTTCATAACGACATGTTCAAGCATTTCCGGTTAATTCACAACAATTACACTGAACTTTTGCAAGCAAAAAAGTAGCTGGTGGATACTTCAATATTTAACTTTAATTTTTGTGCTATTTCACTTATCATAATGTACTGTCAGGATTCGTCAGTACACGCATGTCTTACATTAGCATCCGCCCCTGTTTTACAGAAAAACCTCAGTTAGCCGGTTCCCATCAGGTTTTCTTGCTCCATTTGTCCCGTAATATAATCTTGTGGGACAAGTAGTACAGGTAGTTATCGGGTGAAAAAGCACTGAATAAACAATCTAATGTTAGTATCTGTAATCTTGACAGCTAGCACATCAAAACATACTTCCACAGCAGCCACAAACTCAAAGATACCTGGCAAGCATGTTTAGAAATGATAAGTAACAGATTTGCATTGAAAATACCAGCTGTTGCTGAAATACTGAAGAAAAATTTGGGGGTCACTGCATCAACAGGCTAATTCTTTTCTAAGAAAATTGTTGACCAACAGGCACTCAGCATCTGCTTCTTCCCGCTTCAATGTTCAAACACCAAAAAAAACAATAAACTTATGTGTCATGAATACACAAAACAAGATGAAAAATACTGTACTGCAGCAACAAACATTTTGATAATCTGCACAGCAATGCTGCTACTGCACTCAAGAAAACACAAAAAGCGAGATTTATTTTGACACTAATGAATCAACTGTACAATACACAGTTATCAGAAGAACACAGGCTTGCTGCATTCTAGAGTGATTTTGCAGCCACAGAATAAAAAAATAAACAGTGTAAAGTTTAATACTCTAGTGTGCATACAACCAAAATCAGACCGGCAACAACTAATAAAATGCCATTGTATACTGTACAAAATTAACATACACTTACAGACCGGCCATGGGCCGAAAGATACTATTTACAATTTTGCTGTGAGATACGACACAAATCCATTTTCTCTATCTAGTTACTCAGTATACAGATTAGTACGTGCACACACACGTGAAAAGCATATTACTATCTTACTATCTGACAAGCAACTGGTAAATAATTAACATATAAAATGTGAGACAGTAACACTAATAAATGAAATTGGCTTTTGAAAGCAGAGTCTGCCATTAGTGATATATTTTATAGTAAAATCTGCCTAATAAGAAATGACTCGACACAGTTCCCACAGAAATATAAATATCTATATCACAATCACAATTTACAACTTTCACTACCTAGTAAACTAAAAATAAATTCATTGGAACGTCAAAAGTAAGTGTCTGACAGTTTTTACCTCCTGCCATGTCGTTCAAACTTGCTTGACCGCAAGCATAAGATTAAAGGGCATTCGTAATTCAACAAAACCCATTACTTCTTTTCTCACCAGACCATTTCAGCAAAGTACAATTCATAGGCATGCACACAACACAAACTCAATTCAACATATACACCATCACATTGCACCGAGAATACAGATACAAAACCACAGCGACCTGTGTACAAGTGGCTTCAGTTCGATCAGTGGGATGCAAACAATAATATCCTCGTTGGAAATATAATATTCACTACAGACCAACACCACCTTTCAATATGGTACACATCTTTCAAATAACACTTATAAATCACTAAAACTGGATGACCTGCAAGACATCAAGAGTGACTCCTAAGAATAACTGAATTCACAGGATCACCACAGCCCCAGCCAGTCCTTACCTAGAATACGAATATTTTCCACAAACTGGCAAACAACCGCCAGTTATGCCGCAATAAAAATGGAAAACATAACACAATGTGAGTTGGGCAGTTTCACAGTTTCAGCTCGTTGGCGATCTTAGAGGCAATGTTCTTGAATCCAATTGATGTGCCCGAGAGGCGCTTGAATCGGACGCCATTGAGCGACAGCCGCGGCAACTTGCAGACTTCCATCTCCCACTGCACGAGCGAGTCTGACCGCTCGTCGCCGTACGAACAGATCAGCATGTACCGCTCCGACTGCTCATAGCTGCACGAGTTAGCCGCGAGCACAGCACGGATCTCGCGGATGATTGCGTCCGGTTCCATCGCACTAGTAGTTTTCATGCTCCATGTGAAGCGCAGAGACCGCGGCCGAGACTGATCGGCCGACGTCCTGACTGGCTGGTCGGCGGCCGACTCATTGTGTAGCCAGTCAGTGTTTCGAGTGCCATCACTGTCAACAACAATTCTTCTCCTAAACAATCTGTACCACTGATATATGATAATAATGACAACAATAATCTAATAATCAAACTCAGTATCACGAAAAAATAATTCAATCAGCAGCAAATCTCTAAAACATGGCAATATAAAGCAGTTTACAACAGTTTCCTAAACAATGGCATA
>Ga0126334_10000640_pt1 | contig 10388 bp, 7 predicted proteins | sample InaspJWI49metaG_FD_94491 | JGI IMG/M metagenome (GOLD analysis project Ga0126334, IMG submission 94491) | Marine gutless worms symbiont microbial communities from Oahu, Hawaii - Inanidrilus sp. 2 OAHU.JWI-49 metaG | ecosystem: Host-associated > Annelida > Digestive system > Unclassified | place...
TAATAATAATAATAGTCGTTGTACAGTTCTATTCTATTGTGCAATTTTCTTCTTTGTGTTTGTTTTGTGTTTGTGTATATTTACTTGAAATAAACGTTATTTATTGAAATAGGGGCAGAGAGAGAAACATGCTAACATATAATTCATACCTGAGTTAAATTAATGCAAGATGCTTAACAAAACTATTATTTTAGAATAGGCCCTGCATATCCACTGCCCTATAAAGTCCTAGCAATAACTAGCATATTAAAGATATTATATTTATATGCACCATCATCGTCCCGTAATTCCCTACAACATATATAAGCTTCATGAAAAGCCACGCGCTATTATACACATTTCGTTTGAACGCATACGTTCAACGGAGTATAAGTATTTATTTTAAGTACCGGCAGTTGAGAGGTTTCGTGGACATTAACAGCACGTCTAATCCTCGTGTTGGCGGATTTCTGTTGACACGACGAGCGAGCGGCGACTATTACGAAGCCGTGCGACGACCGTCTGTGCTGCAGCATGTCTCGTGAGTGAGTGACTACGAGTCACTGTATAGTGTGACCGGCGCCGGCGCGCGGCACTGTGGTCGTGGCGCTGTCGTGTACGTACACTGATATCAGACACTGCATGCGTGCTCATTTCCGCCACTGGCCACTTGACATCCGCCGCCCACTGACTGTGTACATATACTGTACACTGTGAGCCCGATGTCACAACATTCAAGCACCTGTAACTTCACCGGGTTATCTGAATTTCAACATTCTGTCACTCGGCAGTTGCAGTGAAGTTGTCGCCACACTCCCTTGCGAAATATTAATGTCAGTGCCGGTATTTTTTACAACTGTGTTTTGAGCGAGTGGTGGTTCGCTTCGCTTAATGATTGAACATGACAATTATTTTAAACAAAAAATATATCACAAGGTAGTATAGCAACACACTCAAGGTGTTGTGAGATCTTTACTGCAAGTTTTCTTGTGAGTCTACTACTACCGGTTGAGGAAGTTTGATAATAAGACAACGTCCGTACAGCCACTGCTTCGTTTTAGCGACACAGTGTACACAGAGTAGGCCTATCGACCGGCAGTCGAACAGTGAACCGGCTGCGACGTCCTGCTACTGAAACCACTATGCTGCTTCTTCGAATTGTTATAGCTTAAGCGTTATCGCCTCAACGGCGGCAAAACATGTATCTCGCGATGGCCGTTGTGATGCTTTCTAGGACGATCGGACGGTCGTTTTGAGTTAGGGGCCGTTCACACGTACACTGCGCTGCGCGTTGCTGCGCTGCACTAGCAAAACACAAGAAGCGTTTTTACCAGCGCAGCGCAGCAACGCGCAGCGTTTGTGTAAACGGTCCTTTAGGGGCATAACACAGGCAGACCGATAGACCGAAGGCAGGCTAGACTAACAGATCTACGTCGCTGAACGCCCACGCTTTATGGCGGTCGAGACTTTATCACTGTGTCCTATGGGGCAGGCAAGAACGTATTGCCTTTCTCCTTATCTAATTATCTTTAGTAATAACCACGGCTGTGCCTTGCTTGGCTTTAGATAGACATAATTTGACGAGTTTTTTTCGGCCTCGTTGACATTATGGACACGTTGACTGGTAGGCTAAATATAGGTTCCACTTGCAAGTTCCAGCACGGGGATTCCTATTAGTGTTCTATAGTAGCCACAACTCTATAAGCACCGTTTTTGGGTCAGTGGTCAAGGGTGGCTTGGTAGCCGAGTGGTTAGCGTGCTGGACTCAAGCGCAGAAGGGCCTGGGTTCAAATCGCAGCCGCGACGCTTGTCTTAGGCAAACTGTTCAGTGTTCACACCCATCGTGCCTCTGTTCACCAAGCAGCAAAATTGACAGCAGCCCTCTTCAGGGTTGCGAGGGTAACTACGGGCCTGGCGGAAAGTAATGGCAGCCTACCGCCGGGTTTATGACTCACGTCATCCGCAGGCTGACTACCAGGAACCAGGATCAGCTCCAGAAACTACTCTAGGTAATCGAGTATGTGCTACCTTTTTGGCACGGAACAGGCAGTTCGACGGACGAAATGTAAGTTTCTGCTTACTCCCCCATTCTGGCGGCGAAGGGACTATGTCCTTTGGGGTGGGCAAATGTGATAGAGACACGATGTACACCGGTAACTGGGATTGGAATCACCTTCAGTTTCGCATTCCGCCAGACGGCTTTTGCGTCAAACTTAATAGAGAATTGCGTGTGTCATTTCACGGCCAGTATTTGCAGTCTGTTTCGTTCCAGTTCTGTCAGCTGGCCGCTCGCTACGCAACAATTTACACGACCTCGGAGATCGAGCGTCTGTGATATGCGCGGTCTTCCCGGCCAGCTGTTTCAGCAATCAGACAACGAACGTAATCCCAAGAAACCGATCGGCTGCCTAGCCGCTAGGCTGTGTAGAGCGTCGATTGCAATGGCGTCTATCCGCTGAGAATATTCGGACATCTACACCCACGTTGACACTTCATGAACAAGTCTGTGTTCAGCCTCGTGACGTCGGCTGTCAACATGACACTGCCCGCATTTGCTGCTGAACGCCGTGCTGCAGCCCGTGCTGCGGCGCCGTTGCCGTGCGCCCGCCGCTGTCGATCGATGTCTCCTGCCGACGGGGGCTCAGCAGCAAACCCGCCACACGCCGCAGCGGCTGTCGATCGATGGGACGGACGGACGCCCGACCGTTACATGAACCCTGCTGTGCATGCTATGAGGGCAGGTCAATAACTTACTATCAGTTTTGAGCCCAAATTACTGCCGAGGCCGGGCCACTGGGATCGGGAGCCCCTGTGGGCCGACGCCTCTGTTCGATCGTACGAGCTAAGCCGAGGCAATTTGAAGCAACGGAGCATGGAGCATGAGTCTCTAGCAGCCGACTAGGCGTAATTAAGCCTCGTTCATATCACATAAACTGAAATGGTGAAATTACTCTAACACGTGTATTCCAGTGGGAGTGTTCACATCGCACGAACCGAACTGAACTGTAATTCGCGAACTCCGGTGTGAACATGCAGTCCTAGTGTTCAGAACTAAGCGACCTATTTTGCTGCAGCGTCAGTAACCAATCAGAACGAAGTAGGTCGTGACGCTGACTCTGCGCATGACCTACTTCTACGCCTTTAGTGAAACTGGGTCGACTGCTTCAGTTCGCAGCCTAGTTGGTGTGCTGTGAACGAGGCTCAAGGCGATCAGCGAGCTGGGTGGATGCGACAGCGGCCGGTCATTGATCCCGTTGAACAACACGCGCGCTGTTTGTCGTCCAATCCACCGTCTCCCTTGTCGTCGTCAATCGTGACAAACGAAATCCGACAGCAGAGCTCCAAAAACTATCGCCAACGGCACTGCGCATAGGCCTATCTACCGCGCTGTGAGTCTGTGATGTTTTTCTACATTAGCAAGAGGCTCAGCAGCTGTCGTAGAGCGACTTCGCGACGCTCTGTCAATTGAAAACCTTGCAGATCATTCGCTTGTTTTAGGTTTCACGACCGATTATAATGATGGCTTCTACAATTCTCATCCAACAACAATGACGTTCAGCTGCTGCATAAATGTATGAGAAATCACAAATGTTTGTAACGACTGCGGCCATTTTGTATCCTAGAGATTTCCTTTTCGAACAAATAGAGAAACTGTCCTCAGGAAGAAAATCAATGAGTATCGGCTAATCCAGGTTCACTTGGAAAACAGCCTTTAAACGGGGGAGGAGGGTGTTGGGGTTAATGGCGTAAGCTCAGCTATCACCAACAGTGTTTATTCTAAAGTACAGGAGTTAAGACGGCTTTACTGTTAAGAGGACGACCATGCTCCAGGCAGACATAGCTAATATTTCCCTGACTCTTATGGTCAAGTTCCTGACATTTTCCTGGCGGTTGTTAAATTCCTAACATTTCCAGGTTTTCCAGCAAGTGATCGTTCTGTGTAAAAGGAGGAGAAAGTGTATGAAACAAAATGAAACTGCGCGCTAAGAGTGGATCTGCTACTAATATTAACTGCGACTTCGGCACCTGAACAAATGTATGGAACACCCATAGGCAGTCATGGCTGAAAGTTTTTGCTGATTTTCCACGAAATGGGCCAGAGAATAATAAATGCTGCTCAATTACAAGAGTTCTGAATCAACACTTTTATTTGACTATTAATGACAATCAAACAAATGATATTAACATACATTAACATGACTGGTACCTGGTACTGCAGAGAGAGAGAGAGAGTTTAACTGATGACTTACATCAACCAGTAGAGCATACTGAAGCAGAAATTTTATATAACTGTAGAACGAACCTCAGACATAACAGGCAAGAAAATGTCTGACTAGCATAACGGACATGTCTGCAACAGCTACTGGTATCATCAATTTCAACAGGTGAATAAGCACAGTTACACAACAAAGATCTGTCTCACATCAGAATATGCAACACACACATATATTAGTTTCATCAGCCAACACTGATCTTTTACAGGCCATGAACCCAACTGTCGTGAGTGATTGTTGCAAACATCTGCCATCTTATCATGACACATTTCACATTCAAAGTCCTGTAATATATCTGACTAACATGGTCAGTAATTTTTTCCAAAAGCAAAATCAATGTCAGAGCGACATTCGACAACGTTCCAGCAAACATCACACCGGCAAGCACTATTTCTTAGTGCACAGCATGACTTGATGACTATGACAATGACATAGATGACGACGATAATACTAGTAATAATTTTCACAATAAATTAAACCACCAAGTACACATGTAACAACAGCTGTATATCAAAAAGTTTTGATACCCAAGAGCCATGAAATAAAACACAAAATAACTTTTAAAACGTCCGACACAAAAGTCACACGATGCCACACAGAAGACACACACACCACAGCTCACTGAACACATGAGTCAGTGAAAGAGATCAACAATACAGAACAAAAACACCCAGAAAACATTTCTTCAAATTGTCTCTCAACTCCAACAAAAAAATGAATTTGATTTTAATACTTAAAGACTTTGTAATACACAACATCTGTTAAGTACAAAATTTCTACTCATCTCCATGGCCGTGATTACAATTGTGGAGTTTAAATATGGCAGGATAACAATTTGAAAGGCAACACTCTGAAGTTGCTAGCATCGATCAGCAAAAACACAATATCTAGACATTTAAGTAACAGAAGCTTCTCTACTACATGACATCAATATTAATGACTAAAACAACAAGTCAAAGGTAGATTTAAGGTTTTTAAATTTCAGTAATATGTTCACACAAACACAATCACCAACTGTAAAAATAAACAGTCGCCAGTATCTTGAATAACGAGACATGGCACACACACACACACACGCTGTGTTAAAGGCCATTTTCAGGTAACCCGGACTAGCCAGCTGCTAGTCATCTTCTCCCACAACAGAATATTGTGGAAGGTAAAATATGCATAAAGAAGATAAAAATATGCAATGTCCAAACTGCCAAAACTGTAGTAAACATACGACAAAACTGTTTCATGATAAAATAATCGAAGAACTCATAACTACATTTTTGAAAAAGCAGACCCTAACATACAGTAATGGAAGTTATGTCTTATAGAAAAGCCTATCACAACGGTGCTAGTGGAGGTCTGCTCTGGTAAAAAGTTCCACTTTAAAAAGTGTACGCAGTCAGTACATAAACAATCATTTGCTTATGGCATTTTTTGTATACTAGCTTACTTATGTTTCGTTTTTTACTTCAATCAGATTACTTAAGTGTGCCAATTTTGTAACCAAAATAGTATCTGCAGCAAAACGTGAACCAGAATTTAAGCAATTAAGGTATTATTTTTCAACCTGTTGGTCACCCAACCTGGTGCCATCTCAAACATGACGCACATAAGTCAGAATGAGGAACTTACATTCACAACAGGACTGGTACTATGTGTGCATCAGCATCAAGTGGAAATGGCGTGATTTGGCAGGCCATATCACTTCCTGTTAGTGGTCTGCAATAACAAATGAGTGTTTATTCACACGGCACAGTTATGTTTTTTCTTGGAAACACTCTCTGAGGATAAAGTGTTAGGTATGAGCTCATGATAACAACTTTGCAATTCCAGCAACAGATGGCTTGCAAAAACAGACGTCAGCAAGTGCAGGCCAGTCACATAAGCATACACGTATTGTACATGGACATGTCACTACCTAAACACATAACAACTCCATCAAATCAATGTAATCCAAATGAACTATTAAAGAATATGCATCTTGCACTGTACAAAAACATCGAAAACATTATAATATATCATGCCAATAATCTCAAATTTTGTCACGAATGATTCACAGTGTGCTCACAACTTAACAGATACGTGCAGATCACAGACAGTAAGCATGCAGCCAACTTAACACGTCGTTTCAAGCGCACAACAAGAATACCTGTACAAGACAGACATGTTATCCGGGGTGGCTACAATTTTTTTCTTTGGCAGGGGATTTTCAGGACTTTCAATTATTTTTTCCAGACCTATTCTAGCAATGTTTTACCATATTAGAATGTTTGTGGCAATATATAAGTAATAGTAATTAAGTAATCTGGCAATTCAGTGACTAAAACAATCTTACACGTACTGTACTGGATTGAGGAGTAATTGGCAGTTAAGTACTGACTGCTAAATTTTTACACCATTGTAACAATGACTATGAAGTACTGAAACTAAAGGACTTTCAAGAGCCTTTTACATCAAAATTTAAAGGCCCACTTCTGTTTTGAGGGACTTTCCATGTCCTGGAAAATATTTACTTTTTTTCAAAGACTTTAAAGGAAGTGTGGCCACCCTGGTTATCCAATGCAATGCTGAACATTGTCAAACATTTATGAATGCTATGCCTCTGCAGTTGTTATCGACTGTGTTAGCAGGAAAGGTAATGCGATCGGCCATGTCTGTCTGTCCATTTCTTTCCACTCTAACTTTTGTCCCTTTGACCTTTTTCATCAGTGAGTTATGACCATGCTCACTGGGGGATTGAAAGTCAAGGTCAAGGGTTAAGATTGGCAAAGATGGTCACATGACCTCGATATTTAAGGGCAGTTTATATTCTAGTTGGGAGTGAGCATGCACCACTAGTGGTCTCATCAACTTGGAATGCTCAGCCATCATCACTAAGATGCTTCTCAATCATAATGATGCACTAGTGCAGCATCTATCAGCATTTAATGGCACTCTGAACAGCGACTGTGTTTACAGAATGAAAACACAGTCTCTGTAAGGACGACCTCCTTGAAACAGGCCGGTCTCAATGGGCAGGTAAGTGCTTGGTCATGGAAATGACAAATAAAAACAAAAATACAGGCTTTTTCAATCACAAACCAGATGCCACTACACCAAGAAAGTCGATTTCCTAAGAAGCACAGGATAATTTTTAAAACCACATTTTATACGTGAGCACACAAATATACTAACGACTGATGATTCAAAGTGACATTATATAATTTCAGATTTCACAGTACCTGCAATGCACAATAAGAATACATTAACTCAATATCAAAATTTCATGCAAGTCAGGGTCAGCATCTGGGACTTGTGAACATATCAAAAAGCTTTCAACTCGTTTTGAATACAAATAACATTACATACAACACACTGTCATTCAGTCAACAGAATGGCAGAGGCGGTAACTCACAAAACACACATTTGGCAGAAAGCAGGCAATGCTGGTCTGATTAAGGTACGCTGACTCGGCTGAGCAGTGTCATATCTGTGCATTAATTACAGCTCGTATATGCCAGACACACGAACCACAAACATGAAATCATGTAGACACATCAGAGACACCAGCAAACAACTGGCTCGTCTGGGAATAAACTACTTTTATCATTCAAGTTCAGTAACACCTTGTAAACATAGCATTCAACAACGAAGCAATAAACTTCATGAGGTAACGCGACTAAAAAAGAAACAAATGATATAAGCTCGCAACAAAACCAATGAAAAACTGTCATGGTTACAATATACGGTAACTCAAAATTTCACAGTATATAAACAGACATGGACAACACACAACGAAATGTCATTATAATAATGCCAATCATTTTGACCATAGAGAGACATTTTTCAGGAATACAGAAAAAAATACACTTGATCGTACAACAAAGACTCGGCGGATGTCATAAAATGTAGTGAAATTATCAAAAATCTTAACGGATTTTGATGATGTCTTATAAATTGCACAGCTTGCACTTTGGCAATGATGCAGTACTACACAGACTTCAATGATACATTATGCTCTCAAAAAAAATCCCACAAAATACGAATTTCACACACATTTATAGTAAAGTGGTCTACCTCATGCTTAACACATAATAACATTAGCTAAATAAATGTCACCAATTTCTGTTTTTGAGACTTGCAATCTGGAGTTCTGAAATCAATTACATCAGTTAACAGTCACATTACCTCAAAGTGTGAAGGGTTTATTTATCTGTTGCAAAACAAGTTTGAAATTCTGTTGTGAAACAAGAAATTCGTGAAATGAAAACACATATTGCTTTGTATAAACACTACAGCTTACTCATAACAAAACCATACCTTACAAAACACAAACCAGATACTGGTGGATGTTCAGAAACTGCCGTAACTGAGAAATGCACTGTTTACTAACAGTTATCAACGACTTAAGATGCTCTATGCTCCATACTATCAGTGACTAGTTTAAATACGCACTTGCTCAACATGTTTCTCCAATAGAAATACTTCCAAACAAACGGACTACGGGAAATAAAATATGCATCACTCAGTAAATATCTCCATTAACAAACAGCATAAAAGTGCATCGTACACTCACATCGAGACAAGAAATGTTAGCCAAATGCACACCCTCTGACTGGGTAAGGCAGGGCAAAAAGCTTACACACTACCTGTTAACGACTTCAGAAACAGTACTGTGATCATCAACAGACTCAAATAGTCAGTTTTTGAGAGTTCTGCCATAAAATAACTGGACTGGTCAACAGTGGCCATGTGATCACCATATCAACCTAATCTGCATATTAGGTCACGACCACTGAGAACAACTTATACCCACGTGACGCTACACTAGGGCGGGTACTAGCTATGGCCCTGTGTCCGTCTGTCTGTCACAAGTCGGTCTTCTATCAAAAGTAATGAACAGAGTCATCTGGTTTTTGGCACAGAGGCTTCTTTTGACCAGTCCTACACTGTGTTTTGAGGAAATTCAGGTATCTACAAAATAAGGGTACTTCCCATTGGAACTTTTTCCTAAACTCCGGACTTTGAAAATTTTGCCATGGCATAACGATCATGGAATGTGTTATCAACTTAGCTCGAGAAAGGCGGATGCTCAGAGCATTATATACTGGATCATCGTTGGTCAACTAAGTTGATAATACCTCACAGCTCCGATGCTCAACCACTGTAGTTTATCATAGAGATCGTCGTCAAGTTCTGTCTACAGCACGATTTTGTCGTGCGGTTCAATTAGCAACAGCTGATACTTGTTTACACGATGGGAACACGTTTCTGACTAAGAAAACATGCTTGCAGACACACACACACACACACCCGTTTAACGGCCCTTTGTCAGGACTACACGGGTAATCCGGTACCAGAAAGGTAAAACCAATCTGGATTTTACTGAAGCAAGAGACAATGAGTGGCAATGGCATCAGCTGGGCCATATGCAAGTCTGCACCTCGCTCCAAACAGATAACCATGTCCGCACCCCACCACTCAGTTTTTTACAGGCCGGATGCCCTTCCTGCCGCCCAACCAACAGCGTCGAAGCACTGAAGACAAGAGAACAATATGCCTAGTTATCTAATATAACACGTGTGAATTGGTCGAAAGCAACCACGTGATTGCTCTTGACCAATCCAGTCATTTTATGGCAAAACTCTCAAAAAATAACTACTGACTTGTAAGCAAACAATGATGCACTGATCACATGATGATAGAGGCGGAGTTGGTGTCTACACGGTGGATGCCGCTAGCAGAGACAGCCACGCTGAGCAGACACACAGGACGCAGTTGAATATGAGGCAGTCAGTGGTTGGAACGGCAGCACTACGCATGTACAGACCACCGGGTGCCCTCTGATGCCGGTCAGATACCCGCTGATGCACCTGTCGAGATGACAGACGCCGTATTAGCAGGCCTGGGTGTGACGCTACTGTGCCATACAGAACCAACGACCAGCCTTTCAGAGTCGCCGTCGCTGCAATCCAATCAACACTGGGTCAACAATCCATGATGGATCAGTCACTGACAGCAAGGTCTGGAATAAAATGTACAAATCTCAAAGTAACTATGCACAGCTCCATATAAACCAGTCTCTAAAGAATAGTTATATTTTGCCTGAGACTGTGTCAGTTCTGTATGTGCCTCTGTGTTCTGGCAGAATCTGCATATTATATA
>Ga0126334_10000641_pt1 | contig 10368 bp, 7 predicted proteins | sample InaspJWI49metaG_FD_94491 | JGI IMG/M metagenome (GOLD analysis project Ga0126334, IMG submission 94491) | Marine gutless worms symbiont microbial communities from Oahu, Hawaii - Inanidrilus sp. 2 OAHU.JWI-49 metaG | ecosystem: Host-associated > Annelida > Digestive system > Unclassified | place...
AGTCTTCTAGCTGCTCACCGGCTTCATTTGTTTCTCCTAAGCCATACAGCCCAACTGCGGATGACATTGCAGACGGTTCTCTTCTGCCGACTTTGGCGTTAAAGTCGCCCATTACAAGCAGCAACCCCCTTGGGGACTTGTTTGACTGCTTGAGACAAGTCTTGGTAGAACCTCTCCATTTCATCATCCGTAGCTGCTGTCGTTGGTCCATACACTTGAATCAGGCTAATGTTTCGTGGTTTCGCCTTGAGTCGCACAACAAGGACTCGGTCGCTGATTGGTTCGCTGCTGCAGGTTTGCTGCTGTGGGCCCGGAAGGCAGTAGATATCGATCGATTGCTGCAGCAGCGGCATGCAGCAGGCGAATGCGGGCAGTGCCACATTGTCAGCGTACGTAGGTAATAGAACACAGACTTGTTAAATTCGCCATGCGTCTGCATGACGCAGCAAAGTGAGAAATAGAAAGAAAAGCTAAATGAAGTCGAACAAGCAGTGTCAAGTTAAAGTTTGCTGACTTAAAAGGCAAAAAGCCATTTTACTCTCGAAATTCTAGATTTTAAAAACCTCAAAAATCTATTTTAAAAATGTAAACTATTGTAAGCTTATAATGTTAACAGCTGAACGTTTTGCGGGCTCTGTCTGCTGAACTTCCGAAGTCGAGACGTGTGGATTTGGATTTGCGGCTTGAATGCGGAGGAAACATGAAAGATCCATATACCGTGGAACCGTCGATATTAATGACGAACTCGCCGGTTAAACGTGACGTGCAGTCTGAATAATATGCCTATTAATGGCCAATAAAATCAATATGGGCCAATGTCCTGCGCGAGGCTGCGCCGTTGTTCTGCGGAATGCATTGACTGGCTGAAGCAGCTTAATAAATTTACGACAGTAATGCATCAGATGCACAGAGTCTGCTAGCGCAATGCGCATGATGTCTGTGACTCCAACTCTACGTGTCTCAAAACGACTGTTGTCTACACGTAGTCACGTACAGAACACTGTCTGCTTCGACTGCAGCGTATGTCAGTTGTCGGCCATTTCATTTGTCCCAGACTTGAAATTTTTCGTGATATTGTGTACAGCATGAGTCAAGTGCTTACCAAATATTTTGTGTATTTATGTAAAAATATTTACTCATCAATGATATAGGCTACTGTATATGTCCACTGCGAAAATTTCGGAAAGTTGCTGCAACAGTTTAGAAAGGTAAAGGAGTGCCACACCGAATGAGGAGTCTGGGTGCTCATCCATGGCTCAAGCTCATCTCCCTTTCTTCGTGCGCCAGTAGGTGGATAAACCACTGAAGTCTGTGATGCATGGCCAGTGCGACGCCAGTCCTACGGTTACCTTCCCAGCCGCAGGGCATCACCGCCCCCTGACCAGTACCAATTATACTGCTTGGTGACAGAGGCAGAAGTATGTGAACAACTTGCCCAAGGTTGTTACCTGAAAGTGGAACGACCGGGAGTCGAACCAGCGACCTACGGAGTCGCAAGTCCAACACTCGATCTAACGACTACGCCACCAGTCCACACTCTGCTGCGGGTGGCCGATGTGCTAAGTGCAGCGGATCTCAGCGAGTGTGCGGAGCGATCCTTTGCCTCGCACATCAGCCTCGCTGCTGCTGCTGCTGCTGCTGCTGGCGGGGTAACCACGGCAACCAGCGGGCACGTGCCCGGCACTGCGCGCTTCGCACGGCTCGGTCCATCAGCGGAGCGGAAGTTCGCGTCGCGCACGCGCACTGGCACGGAACGATCTGTGCGCCGCCGCCGCCGCATGTTGCTGCGTGTTCGACCGTCGTCGCTCGCACGTACAGTACGTCGTCGTTCACCTTTCAAGCGTCGTCGCTGACCGCTGTCGACGTGGTCGCACCTGGCCGCCAGTGTAGTTACTGCTGCGACTGCGCGACTTGCGATAACTTTACCTCGCATACTTCTGTATGCGCAGAGGACAGCGTGGAGTGATCGAAGAGGCGTAGGACATAGACTGGAGACTAGAGTACACACACGGACAGACGGCATGTCCCTTGAAGTAACGTTGCGCTGCTGACTGTGACATATGACAAACTGTCCTTTGTAGTTTTCTTATCGTCGCTTTTAGTGGAGTTAGAGCTACATATACGCTCTACATCAGTCGGATGTAGATCCGCAGACCCTGCATATTGTGTCGTTGGTGAGTGGAGTGCGGTGAAATTCAGCGGGAACGAGCGCTGTGTGTTCTGCAGCTGCAGCAGCTGGCGGTGCAGTGACGTCGCAGTGACCAGCGGGCACCTGCCCGGTACTGCGCGCGTCGCACGCCGCGCGGCCCGGTCCACCAGCCGACCGGTGACCTGACCATATGGCATCGGCGCACTGGTCGGCGGTGCGCCAAGCTGGTGATTCTGCCAGTAGACTGATGACGCACAAGACGACGACGATGAAGTGGAGTGTTGGCCGGTGCTTCGTCTGTCTGCTGTGTCTGGTCAGCCTGACGTGCTCGTCCAGCGGCGATAACGTCGACAGCACAGACGGTCAGCAGATTCATTCATCGTGATAGACGCCTGCAGTCTTCGTTTCTCACTTGCACCGTGCGTGTACTGTGCGCACGCTGTGTGATTCGCGAACTTCTGTCCTGTCTCTGATTTGGGCGCGAACTGCGAACTATTGCGAATGGAGATAACCGCCTATTTCCGTTTGTCTGTATGTCTGTCGACTCGCATATCTCAAAAAACCTCATGTTCGAACTTCGCGAAATTTTCGGCGAATGTTGCCTCCGTGGCTGGGTTACGGTTGCGATACGTTATGTATCTCTGGTTTTGTGAATGAAGTCATGTTTGCACGACCAGACGAGGGGCGCAAAAACGCCTGTGCTTAAAGTGACTCACCAAGAGGCAGCACCGGGTTCGATTGCCCCAGAAGGGTACTCGAATGCTTGAGACAGTCCTACTGTTGAAACAGGCTCATCTAAACTGCGGTTCCCAGATTCTCTGTGCTGTACAGGCCTCTACGGCTTAGCAGTGGATCGATACCACTGAACGACTATAAGCCTCGGGCATGCTATAAAACACTCAAGCCTCATTCAATGCGAATGATCTGCACCGACCGTTAATCGACATACGGCATCGCGTGCATTTGCCAGTAATAGCAAGCTACAGGCACTACAACGTTCACCAGTTTTTTGCAAAGATTTGATTTAAAACACACCTTTTTGCAGGCAGCTTTCAGTAACCCCGTTTAGCCGTAAAGTCCTCCAGAGCCTCCGATTCACTTATGTGACTAATGGCGCTTTGTAAATGTCTTACTTACTTAGTTGCGTCGTGAATTTAGCTTATACTTGTGAGAAGTTTTGTAATATAGACCTGAGAATATTCTTAATTAACTTGTTCCAAGCCATGTCGTTCCCAGTGATAGGCCTAAATGCTAATGCTAACACAATGGAATCAATATCAGTTAGGTCTATATTAGGCCTACTTTAACTGGACATTCAGGCAAGACTGATATTACCCGGTCAGATGCCTCCAGTTCGGGTATTTCTTTACTAGTGGCATATTTCCTTATGTGTTTCCATTCGCCGTGGTACATACGAATAATGCCCAATTCACTCGCCCGCCAGACATAACAAGACAGTGCTGTCTGCGTCGGAGTGCGTCCGGCGGTCGCACCGCAGTGCGAAACACTCCTACGCTGAACGCACTTGTCCGGCGGTCGGGCCGACTCAGTTCACACCGCCACACTGGACACGACAAGATGGTCCTGTCTGTGTCGTGTCTGATGTCCCGGTATGAATTAGACGATTGTTCTGAACGTATTCAGATTTCAAATTTTCTCTTGGCGACAGTCTGGAGTTGTCGGGAATCCAATTCACACCGCCGAAGCGGACGCGACACAGTCAAGACAGTTTTGTCGTGTCCGGCGTGGCGATGTGAATTTGAAGTAGCAAGGCGGCTGTCGCTGAGAGATGAGTCTGCGCTCGAGACAAAACAGCGCCGACTGAGTGAGCCAGACTGACTACTTGAGTTGACTGCATCACTTAACATGCAGCAATGCGGACAGCGCTTGCACGGCGACCGACAGGTCAACGGGGCCATGTCTGAAGCATTTGTCCCCTCTGGATTTCGTCCCCTCCCCGGGAAATCACCATCTCGGACATCTGCCCCTGGTTAGGGTTACGGGGCACGTGTCAGCGATGGTGATTTCTCTCTTTCTCAGTGGGTCGGGAACAATTATCCTAGAGGGGGCAAATGTCCTACTTTTTGTCCGAAGACAGGCGCCTATCTAATATTGCTGGTGATAAGATATATGGGATCCAGTTAGAGATGGCTCGGTCCTTGTGGGCATAGTTAGTCTACATATTTTCCGTCTGAAGAGTTGCAATGTCAGTAATGTAACGTGACGGATGGATGTACAAAAAGAAGAAAAATGTCGCGAGATGTTTATAGAGCCGCTTTCGCTACGCGACGTGGTTAAAATAACTTTGCACATGGTATGATGTACCCTACTGCAAGGAGGCGAGGTTCTGTTTTTTTCTAATTATCACCTGTTTTTTCAGAATATTCACATTTCTGAGATTCTCAAATTACCCACGCAAATTCACGATCAAGTGTGGGGATGGCAGGAGTTTATGCCGTTTTGTGCCTAAATTTTGCCAAATTTTGTGTGAACCAAAGAAAATGATGAGAGACGAAAACATGAGTTAGTGGATGCATGATGTGCCGGCGGCTGTGCATGTGAACACAGCGGCGAATACAGGTGCGGCCGGTGTTTGCAGTCAGTTGATGAATGGATGACCTCTGACATGGGCTGGGCCGCGTCTGCAGCTGCTGGCGATGACGAACCATCAAGTGTCGGCTTAATTGCGTTCTTCGGAGTCGTAGTCAAAACACTCACTTGAAATAAACACCAGAACGGTGTGACAGTGAATTATGACAGCTGCAAAGTACTGTACTAGCGGACAGTCGCTTCACGTCACTGAAAACACTGCAAAGTGTGTGAGTTTTGTTCAGTTTGCTTGATCAGTGCAAAAACAGTAGCTAAAACTTGCAGTGTCGACTCCACATGCGAATGACAACAGGTTCATATGACGCAGAAAGCCGCGCGGCGCTCCGCGTAACTTAAAGATTTTGATAATCTAACTTAAAGTTAAATATTTTTCGCTTACAAGTGCATTGCCGACCCCACGCTTGCATTATACAAGTGCGTAAGATTGGGCCTAAGCGTTGTTGTCGTCATGGTCGCTGTTGTGTGACAGGGTGCTAAGCTAAGTCGATCGGAGACAGGTCTGTCGTCTGCAACAAGTCGGCGGAAGTGTTGCGAGAAAGTTCGATGGAAAGTGGCTCCACTGAAATGGGCGTAAATGCGGGAACTTTGTTGACAGCAGTCGCCGTGACAGCGAAAGAGTTAGCGGTTCTCGGAGTTTATTCAGTTGGCGCTCGGCTGCGTGGATGGATGTTTAGTGTTCTGTCGAATCGATTAGCGTCTGCAGTCGGTCGGTCGGTCGGCTGTTCCGCGCAGACGCCGTCGCTCCGCGGTGTATTGTCAGCTGACGTTGCATGTTCGCCTACACGCAGCGCGTTTCTACCACACACACACACACACACACCGTGCGGCTGGTGGGTGGGTGGAGTCTGCGCGTTGTGCAAGTTGTGCGTTGACACTATCTCGAGACGCGCGTCGCACGTCGCAGGCAGCAAATGGATCTGCCAAGCGACTGAGCGACCACGGCTGAGAGGGACAGAGAGAGAGAGAGGCACGTTAGACCAAGCTTCCCTCCCGGCACCTCGTATAGTTCACATCTGCAGTGCAGGCGTGTATGTCAGCAAGTATCAGACAAGTCTTCAGTGGCGGAGAGTGAGCTGAGACGTCTAATCTCACTAAACGCAGGCCAAAATTTAAACGAGACTAAAATAAATAAAACAAATATATTCCGCTACAAATATAGAAAATGTGAACAAATATAAATAAATTCCGCTACAAATAAGTTGTCGTATAGCTTTCAAAATGCATGTGTCCGACACTTTCGAAAGTGAGTGTGCCAATTATGCAATCAAACATTTTGACTAAGCAACTGGATGTGAGAAACCGCCAACAAATTTATGATGAACTACATACATACGATACGAGATGCTATTTTAACGTGCGCTCGAAAGCCAACATGGGTCAGCTTAATCTACCGCACGGATATAGATCTAGATGAACTTTCCGTGATGAGTGTTTGTCGATTACACGCATGCATACGTGCCTACGTTATTTGGGTGAAGTTAATTCTTGCTGTACTAAATGTAATATCGAGGAATAATGTATAGGGGCCTACCAAGAACAGTGTAGAAATACCAACTTCGATGTCGTTATAATACTAGGACATTATTCAAAAGTTTTTTTAAATATCCAAAGCGGTGCGTATGTTACATTTGGTGCTACGCGAAGGGCCGAATTGTATAGTTAGCAGGCAGTTGTCGCATGCAGCGAGGGAGCCGTGTTGTTTGACACACGGGTGGACTGGCCGGCTAGTTACGTGGCGTTGAGTGACGGCTGCACGTGTCGACTGTCGGCGGTACATCGAGTGATTAGGCAGCGGACCGCAGTCCGTCCGCACCACGCTCATTGATCATGCTCTACTTGGGCCTGTCAGTGCCACGCGCCCATCCCGCCCCGCCCCTCCCCGTCTCTACACTACAGTCAGTACCGGCGCCCGCCAGGTGTGCCACTACTGCTGCTGCTGCTGCTGCTGCTGCAGACCAATCCGCGCACGGACTTGGATCCGCAGCATCTGCCGACGAGAACCGCTCGCGGACCGCGCGACGCCCTATGTCATCCAGTCGAAATACACCGTGTTCCATAACGGAGACACCACACTTATGGTGGTAACTCTGTTAATTCTCAAACAATTTGCTGTTTTTTTTCACTGTCAGATTCTCCAGTAAATTTGCAGCAAAGTTTTTTTATTAAAAATCCCACCACACGATATGCGTCGCTGCACTACCTTGTGAAACATTAACGTCAGAAAATGAGCAACAGTCGCAAACTAATGCAGTAACTAGCGATAGATTACAAGGTACAGTAGTTACACATTTAAGCCGTGGTGGGATTTTCAGTGACCAAATTAAGACAGGTTTATTGCTGAGTCTGCCATTGAATTTTTTTAATCGGTGAATATTTGGCATAGCTACGGGCGTAAAGGTGAATTATGTCGTGCACTTTAGCAGTGTGATGGGCACGAGACAACTACCTTCTTGCCAAATGTTCACTGATTTTAAATTTTTTGACTGGCAGACTCGGCAATAAGCTTTTATTATTTTAGTTATTGACAACCCCACCACACCTTAAACATGTTGCTACACTGCTAAATGTTGCTAAACCGTGTAGTTGCCTTGTAATTTATCGTTAATCTCTTGTTTTCTGACATTAATGTATCACAAGGTAGTGTGGCAACATACGCTAGGTGTGGTAAGATTTTTAGTAATACTGCAAATTTACTAGAGAATATCACCCATTGAAGGAATTTTAAAAGTCGATTAAGATTTGACCGAGATATGGTGTCTTCCTTTTTATGGAACACGTTGTATTGCTAACTGCTGCACAACTGTAGGAACAAGTTGTACAACAAATCCACAACTGATCGAAGTAATGGAGCTAGAGCATTACGGTCAACGGACGTGTATTGAACTATCTGCGTCCAGCCACGACGCGTCGACTGTCGTAAGCGTGGTTTTATTGACAACATGATCGACTTCCCGAGGTGAAATTTCATAAGTCCAGAGTTTGGAACAAGTTTCAGAGGGAAAGTGCCCTTATTTTAAAGATACTCGAATTTCTAGAGTTACTACAGTTTCTAGAGTTAGATTCCATCATACCGCCTATCATACACTACAACACAGTGTAAGATAGGTGGAAGAAAGCCTCCATGCCAAAGCCAACTCGATTCGTTCACGCGGGCTTGTGACAGACAGACACAGACACAGGGCCATAGCTATAGCAGAGCGCGGTAAAACCAACCGTCTGAGCAGCGGTAAAGGTCAATTCTACAGTGTGTCCAGAAAAAAAAGTGAGCCCCAAACATTTTACACTGACAAGTGCAAACAAGTCCCGTATTGAACAAAATTCAGCTTGCAGTCGCCCAGAAGTATTTGAGTCACTGTCGCCAACTTTCATACGATTCCATCATACCACTTAACAGATTTTCATTTTTTAAATAAATTGTTGTCACAGATTTCAGTTACCGACATGACTTGCTTAGGCTTACTCCGCACTCGGGACGCACGTCACTTACATCATGCATGACGTCATTTTGTTGATAAACAAAATGTCGTCAAAAGAAGATAGAGTTTAATGAAAGTTCTTAGAGTTGACGAGGGATGTGGTGTTAAAAGAATAATGACTGAACGGAGGACACTTTGAGCATAAACTAAACTTTAAACGGTCAGACTATTTAAATTGACAGCAGCTGTGTTTGTTAACCGGATTTTCGGCTGGTTTTATTTAGAGTTTAATCTCTGACCAACATTAAGGTGTATTTTGCAGAAACGTCACACCATTGTTTGAAATACGTGTGGCTATCCTTACGTAAAATTATATTTAACTCCGTGAAGTTTTACTGATGGTATTGCTAAATTTTTAGGGGGGGGGGCTCACTTTTTTCTGGACACAGTGTATTATATTAGGGCCTACACCGGGAGTCGAACTCGCACGAACGCGAGTCCAGCGTCCTAGGCACTAAATTGCCAGGCCACATGCACGTGAGCGCAGAGGCGGCATTGGAACTGTGGATCGAGATGGTGAAGTTGCATGTGCCTCCGTGGAGACGGATGCGGGCGGCCGTGATTGGCTGCGGCAGCTGGCACGTGCCTGTCACACCTGGCCGAGCTTGTTATTTCCATGTCGGATTGACAGCGGCAAGCACGGCAGACAGAGTGCGTGCCATTGCACGGGTCACATCACCGCGCTGATGAAGACGGCATCGTCCGTCAGTCCAGCTGCTGCAGCTGAAGTAGCATCAGCAGCAGCAGCAGCATCAGCAGCACATTAGCGGTGTGGCGCCGGACCGACAGCTGAGTCACGCCAATCTATGCACCAGTGATGGGCAAATCACATTCGCGATTGCATGGGATTCAGTTCGCGATTTGAGCACATTTGGCGAATTGATTTGAACTATAAAGATTCACTTCTGAAGACCGCGGTTTGATTTGAAATTTGTTTTACAGTTTTCGAGATTCGGTTTGAAATAAAGTTACCGACTCAAAACGGAAGGCATAAATCGTCTAAATACTTTTTCCTCGGATGCAATTTAATGCCAAAACTGTACCGCACTAACTGACTGATTAACATTGTGTATGTACTATGACTGACTATACGACGTATGTGAGATTAGGCCTAAAGTATACTACACACTGCATCTCATATCGCTCCCTTTACTTTCTATTGAAAATCTATTTACATATGCATTTTGCTGAAAATTTGCGATGCAGTTTGAGATTTGACCTGGAAAGATTTGAGATTTGAAGAAAAATAGGGATTTGCGATTTGGCTAAAGGATTTAAATCCATTTCTGGGAAGATTTGAGATGTTAGTTAAAGATTCGATTTGAGATTTGCCCATCACTGGCATGTAGGCCTACGAGCGGCAAGTTGTGCGACATTCAGTCAACTGCCGTCAGTCATGGACGCAATGCGGGGGTCCAGTCCACGCGTCAGTCGGCGTTACGCACGGATTGATACGAAACATTGTCACGTGCTCGTTTCAGCGTCAAAACGCTGCACTTCAGCGCTATGATTAGAAGCCCATGATGGAAGTCGAACCACTGGTCAGCGTGGTAAAGGCTAAATTCCACTACTGGCGCCCGACCGGACCCGACCGGACCCGCGCGGACCTGAACGGACCCGCACGGACTTTGCCGGAGACCCGCACGGACCAACGGAGTTTCTTGGAGATCCGGGTCGTTCGGGTCCGTGCGGGTCCGGTTGGGCCCGTGTAGTGGAATTTAGCTATAATGTAACGAGTTAAAAGGGAACAAGAGAAGAAATGTCCAGATACATAGTGATTTCAATTTGCAACGGGTCGGATGAAGGCGAAGCTGTATATTGCCTCATTTCAGCTAACAGATGAATTAAGACAATGCACAATTGCAAACTCCATATCGACTACGAAAAGTGAAATACAACTGATCCGTTGCATGTTGGTTATTCGCCTGCATGTAACAAGTAACAAGTGTATAGCAGTTCGCAAAGTTGCCACACCGCTACGGGAACTCACATGCCACATGGGATCACACAATTAGTAGAGTCATTTTGGGGGGTTCTGTGACCAACCTCTCTGAACCTTTTTTTCTCAATGGATTTAGCATTCTAGACCATTTTGAAGGAAAATTAGCTCCTATGTACCTCCCGAAAATGAGG
>Ga0126334_10000643_pt1 | contig 10354 bp, 8 predicted proteins | sample InaspJWI49metaG_FD_94491 | JGI IMG/M metagenome (GOLD analysis project Ga0126334, IMG submission 94491) | Marine gutless worms symbiont microbial communities from Oahu, Hawaii - Inanidrilus sp. 2 OAHU.JWI-49 metaG | ecosystem: Host-associated > Annelida > Digestive system > Unclassified | place...
GACATTCCTCTTCTCTCAGGCTTTCTCTTCTTTCTCTGCTCACTAACACGCTGCCTGGCCCCAGCGCCTCTGAAGTTACGACCTTATGGTGCTATACAAATCTGTTTATTATTATTATTATTAGTATGGAGAATTGTCGTTAACAGTGACTCTGTTACTGTGTAAAGACATTCCTCTTCTCGTGGGCTTTCTCGCTTCCCTCTTCTCAGGTGCCCACTTCCTGACCCCAGCACCTCTGAAGTTACGACCTTTTGGCAGTATAAAATATGTTTATGATTATTATGTGTGAGCGTAGGAGGTTCAGAAGAGAAACTTGAAGTTGCTGGCGATGCCCAGCATGTCAGTGCTACTGGACACTCATACGTCTCAACCCACAGATGCAGCAGTTGCCGAGCCTCACAGTGCTGCTGCTGTTATTACGACAGTTGCGAGTGAGATGATGTCACTGGAGTCGTCAATGACTGACGATGACAGTAGTCATGCTGACATCGCGCGACAGCGGCGGCCGAGGCGACATCGTGGTGCTGACGATGTGTTCCCCACCCATGCCATTCACAGACAGCAGGTATGTTGAGCGATGCTGTAGGATGGAGTACTTCTCTGCAATCTTCTGATGTTTTCAGGTTTAGTTATCAGCTTCTGTCAAAGTAAGCCTAGCCTATCCTGATGTTCACTGAGTTGTAGCATAGCTTGATGGTACATAATACACCATAAAAATTTGATTAAAATACGTGCAGTCACCAGAATTACCTCTCTCAGGAGTCGGGGTGCATATTATACACGTGAACTGATCAGCCTGCCAGTTTCCCAGAAGTGACAGAATGAGACCGGAGTTCAACGTGAAGGTCAGCTAATAGTACTCGCTCAGTTGTAGGCTTTTGTAGCTGTTGCTTGACGCTGACAGCGCGCACACGTTAAGTTTCAACTGCTGCATTGGCCCACTTGATGTTCTAGGCACCGGTGTGACAGCCAGCTGCTCTCCCCTTTCGTCGTTCACCGGGGAGAGTAATAGGAAACGATTGTGTGCACAGGCTGCGCAGTAGAGATGTGTGGACGAGAACTTGTCCGTGAGCGCACACAGACGCGTTCAGGGAAACGTCCGCACATTGCTGCGCATACATATGTTTGCAGTAAGAAATAATTGAATAAAATTTTGCACTTTTGCATCGTTATGAACATACGGTAGGTATTTAAAATTTTGTTTTAAAATTCACAGTCATTGTAGAAATATTACCAGAAAACTTTTGGGGGAGGGATAAAATTTTTTTGAATCACAGTGTGTATTGTCTCAGCCACTTACATAGTTTTGCTTTCTTCATGTTTGCATCATGAATTATAGACAGTAATCATGTAAATTGTACATTACAGAATGAGTTGATAAAAAGTATTACTGTTGGCAGTGCAGTTTCAGTGAGTATAATGTATATGATTGCTAGGAGCAAGGTGATGATTCTGCAAGACCAGCATCACCAGGCCTTGGTAAGTACAACTCACTGTCATTTAAAGCTAATTACTTACTTATTTATTTATTAGCCTATTTGCCTTCAGTGCTTTGACGCTGTTGGTTGGGTGGCAGGAAAGGCATCCGGCAGGGATGTGCACGAGACCTTTTCGACCGAGACCGAGACGAGACCTGAGACATAAATGTGCGAGACCGAGACATTGGGAACTATGTCCGAGACGAGACGTTGTGAGTCCGAGACGAGACTGAGACCGAGACGTTATAAGTTGCCGAGACGTTTGGTGAAAAGCAGTAAGCAGTCCCCACAAGTAGCAGCCTACAGAGATAATTGAAGTGGTATCAGGGCTAAACACGTTGCATTTATAATATTGGCTTTCTATGGTCTGGTTAACGCTGTGGTAGGCCTACCGTATGTGATACTGGTTTCTGTCGTGTACTAGTATGTTGTTTGTGCCGCACTGCCACTGCTGGCTCAGATCTGGACCGACTTCTATTCAACAGTCTGTCTCTGTGTGCCACTGTGACGTAGGTAGTTTGTACATAACTTAGCAAGCCTACAACAACACAGTTGCCCTTTAAACACCTTTATATCATTTGTTACAACTTAACAGTTTACAAACCCCAACTGTAAAATAGTAAAATACTCCCAATTTAAGCAATAGGCTTCTTCCAAACCCATACTCTGCCTACGTCACACCACTGTGTGAGCGTGTAGTCCTGCAATTTTGCATGCCGTGCCATGTACTCATCATATTGTTGTTTACTGGTAATTGTACGTAGCAATCAATAGGCCTATGAAACATATTTTATCTTTTAAACTATATTGCGTGCAGGCATTGCCAATGACCTTGAGTGACCCATAAGTGCCCCAAACTACCCCAATTTGTACATTTTGCACCGCTTCTCATATATATATTCCTAATGAGTGTAGTTAGAAACTTCAAATTTGGTGTGTAGGTTAACGGTAGCAAGTCCCAGCCTGCCGATGAAAAATATTTCCTGAAAGGGGAGTGGTCAGGATCACGAGACACATTTTAGAATTTTACACCCTGTGAAATATCTCTGCAACGGCTAATGCTAGAGACTTCAGATTTTGTATACGGGTCGGCCGTGTGAAGTCTTAGTATTGTGATGAGTGAGTGTTCCCTAAGTGGGCGTGGTCAGGGTCACGTGAGCAATTTCTACATTGTATGCCGCACAAAACGTCTCGACCAATGACATGAAATAGCCCGAGACCGAGATGAGACGCCGAGAAGTTTTGGGCCAAGACCGAGACGAGGCCCGAGACGTATTGGTCCGAGACCGAGACGTTGAGCACTTTGTCCGAGACCGAGATGAGACGTTGATAGCTCTCTAGACTGTCTCGAGACCGAGAGCTCGAGACCGAGACCACATCCCTGTCATCCGGCCTGTAAAAAAACTGAGTGGTGGGGTGTTGGCATGGTTATCTGTCTGGCGCTAGGCTAGGTGCAGACTTGCATACGGCCCAGCTGATGCCACTGCCACTCACTGTCTCTTGCTTCAGTAGAATCCAGAACTACCAGTTCTGTTTTCTTTATTGCCGTTTCTCTCATAGTGGATTGAGATGCTGTTGGTGTTCAAATTAACTGACTGTGTGTTATTTTGTGTAACTGCTTTTAGTGTATTAACTGTTATTATGTTCGTGTGTTTTTAGCTTTTATTCTTCTTTGTTTAGGTGTGTTCAACATACAGCCCGCAGGCCAGAATCTGGCCTGCCGGGCGTTTTTATCTGGCCCATGAAGGCTTACTCATTTTATTAAAATTTAATGTACAGCTACCGTTGTAACATAGCTATCAAGTTTACCTGTGATCACGACGAGAACAGCCTTTGACAACTGATCAGCATTAGCATATGAGACAGCCTGGTTTAAAGATACCGTAGCAAGAGTTTAATATTTTCGTTTTCTTCTGTTTCATTAACTGCGATATTGCTAGTCCAGCCCACGACCTTTTTGGAAATTCTTCATTTGGACCCACGAACAAAAGGTAGGACACCTCTGTTCTCTGTTTAAAATTTGTGCTGTGTAATCAGTATGTAGCATTGTTCCATGTCAGATTGCGTGTGGTTTGCGTGCAGCAAGAACATTGAGCAGTGATGGTTGTATGTCACTGGCGAGGTCGGCTTCTCCGTCACAAGAAGTTATCGCTCATCGGCTGAAGCTGTTAGATCCTCGGTAACTGTCTGCTGTTGTCTTTAAGCTGCTCTCTGTCGTGGATGCGAGTCTGTCAGTTTCAATGTAATCCGAATGCGCTGGTTGCTGGCAGCAAGGGCATGTGGACATTAAAACTTTGCACCAACAAAATCCTCCTGGAGGTGCCAGCTAATGCAGGTTGGCCTGTATAATGGCTATTAAAAGTTGACTGTGTTGCATTGTAATGCTATTTAAAAGTGTTTACTCAGCCTGTGGCAGGGGAACAGAGTATTGTGATGTAGATGTTATGTTTATGTGTCTCTCTGTCTGCAGGCATATCTCCACACGTCCAGTCTTTACCGAATCTTTGTGCATATTACAATTGGCTGTGGTTTGCTTTTCCGTTCATGGCTTGTGATGTGTTATGTACATCCATTTTTACAGATTATGTCATGTTTTTGCGCGTACTGGCCTGAAGTAGGTGATCCAAAAAAGCATATACTCACAGTAACTCAACAGGGGGCAGCACGGTTTAACATAACTTTATATACTCAAACTTACCCACCAGGGGTGCTACCGGTCCATGGGCAGTGTATGATATCTACGATTGCTTTAATTGCCGTTGAATCACAGGAGCAGCAGTTGAGTACATGGTATTAGTAAAAACCTCGGTCGTGGATGAACTCTCTTGAATGCTTTCTAGTTGTTAATCATTGGGAAGTGTAGAGGACCATCAGTGGCAGTCAGTTGCAGGTGAGATGGGGCCGGGCAGGGCGGCCACAAACCTTGAATACTCGGTTATTTCTCTGAACATGGAAAACTCGGGGAATTTTATGCAACCTCAGGGAAAAATTTTAACAAAGTAGTTTTAGTTCGAATTCAGATATTTCGGTAAAACAAATGAACAAAGTCTCGCCAGTTTCTGACATGATCAGAGTGCGGTGGTGACCTGTTATATTGCTGGAGTTGATGTGGAATGACCCTTGATGAAGGTCATTATTGCATTTACTTTTTGTTGCGATTACCTACAGAGAAGTAAGTTTATGTCTCTGAAAAAGCCTTGAAAACTCGGGGAATTTATTTCTCCTATTTTCTGGCCACCCTGCCTTCAGTGCTTTGACTCTGTTGGCGACAGGAAGGTCATCCGGCCTGTAAAAAACTGAGTGGTGGGGTGCTGGCGTGGTCATCTGTCCCGAGTGAGGTGCAGACTTGCATATGGCCCAGCTGATGCCACTGCCACTCACTGTCTCTTGCTTCAGTAAAGTCCAGATTTGTTTTACCTTTCTGGTACTGGCTCACCCGGGTTGTCTTGGACAAAGGGCCATTAAACGGGTGTGTGAGTGTTTGGCCACTATGCCGAAGGCATTATGTTTTCCAGTTGCCCATCTGTCTGTGCATGCAAACGGCGAAGCTTTCTCTGGCCAGCTTACTGGATTTATACTGACTACCGTGATGGTGTGTTCAGCTACTTGACGGCACGTGAGCAAGCTCTGTGCCGGCGGCGGGCCAAAGTGGAGAGGCTGTTGGCATGGAAACAGAAGCTGGATGCGGAGGAGAGAGAGATAGAACGGCTGGAGAAGGAAGCCGTGCACGGCGGCGTGGCATCAGGACGAGCGTCGTCAGCCAATGATTCCACAGTGTCAGGTTAGCTGTGGCCTCGACTGCTAGTAATGACCTCAGTCGAGGTTTGCACTCTCTTGAGTGCTTTTTTCATTCTTATCACTGGGAAGTATCGAGAACCGTAGCCATCAGTCAGCAGGAGAGCGATATGGAACAGCTGGAGAAGGAAGCTGTGCATCAAGACGAGCGTCATCGGCCAATGATTCCACTGTGTTGGGTTATCTGCGACCTAGACTGTTGTTAACTGTTACTCTGGTAAGTTTCGAGGACCTTAGCCATCACGCACAGAGTGAGGGTCACAGTTGCCCATGCCATAGGTTACCGGTATGCACAGTCGATATAAAAAAGGTAGCCCATACTCGATTACCGAGCGTAGGGCTCTGGAGCTGATTCCGGTTCTTGGCAGTCAGCCTGCAGGTGACGTGAATCATAAACCCGATGGTAGGCTGCCATTACTTTCTGCCAGGCCCGCAGTTACCCCCTCAACCCTTAAAAGGGTTGCTACCAATTTTGCTGCTTGGTGAACAGAGGCACAAAGGGTGTGAACAGTTTGCCTAAAACTGTTACCCGACAGCGTCGCGACTGCGATTGAACCCAGGCCCTTCTGCACCTGAGTCCAGCACGCTAACCACTCGGCTACTAAGCCACCCAGTCGATATACTCGACATTATTCGCAAGGGGGCACCAGCGATACTTATTCGGCAGCACTGCATGAGAATGTTGTGGCCTATTGCTGCAGATAGGGGGATCACCGAGTGGACTACTGCTTGCTATGGAGTATCACAAAATAGCATCCCTCTGGTTGTTTTATTGAATGCCTTCATTGCTTTGACGCCGTTGGTTTGGCGGCAGGAAGGGCATCCGGCCTGTAAAAAAACTGAGTGGTGGGGTGCTGGCATGGTTGTCTGTCTGGAGCGAGTTGCAGACTTGCATAGGCCCAGCTGATGCCACTGCCACTCACCGTCTCTTTGCTTCAGTAAAATCCAGATTGGTTTTACCTCTCTGGTACCGGCTCACCCGGGTAGTCCTGGACAAAGGGCCGTTAAACGGGTGTATGTGTAAACGGGTGTGGTTGTTTTATTGACTGGCAGTTGCAAGTGTGACTGATTGCATTCTAGATGAGCACAGTGACCACGAGGCGAACGTCGCGGCACTGCAGCGCGAGTTGGAGCAACGCAAACAGGAAGTGAAACGACTGAAAGTGGAGCAGCGAGCGAGACAGAAGGAACAGCTCAGGGCGAAAGAACGAGCCATCAGCCAACAGCTGCATGTATGTGCCAGTCACTCACTTAGAGGGTGACCCGTTTATCGAAACTGGTTTTAGTTTCACCGTGGAACTGATTTCTTACTGCACAAATGGATCATGCTAAATGTAGTAACGGTCGTCAATGTATACAAACATACGGTTTTTTAAACTAGATAGCATAGTAAAAGTACTTCTACTACACACGTTTAACAGCCGTTTGTCCAGGACTACCCAGATGAGCCAGTACCAGAAAGGAAAAACCAATCTGGATTTTACTAAAGCAAGAGACAGTGAGTGGCAGTGGTATCAGCTGGGCCATATGCAAGTCTGCACCTCGCTCCCGACAGATAACCACGCCAGTACCCCACCTCTCAGTTTTTTTATAGGCCGGATGCCCTTCCTGTCGCTCAACCACCAGCGTCAAAGCTCTGAAGGCAGATGTAACAGTACTTCATTTGTGAATGACAAACCACATCTTGACATCCTGGATGACAATGGTAATGTTTGTATAAATTTGGCACAAATGAAGTACTTTTTTTTAAAAAGTAGAAGTACTTCATTTGTGTCAAGTGTATTCAAACATTACCATTGTCATCCAGAAAATAATTTTTGTCATCATTTACAACTTTCTTTGCTGATTTTTATGTCACTGTTTTTATTAGTCTGAAACTTTTGAGGGTTTTTGCATGGCTCACCAATGTGTCAAACAGATGGACACACATATGGAACATGGAACATAGGTAACAGTAGGCTGCATCTTATGTTTAGCATAGTGATATGGCTTAATAAGAATGTTGATGATCGGGATAACAGTGATGTCCGTGTTCTATCTAACCGTAAGGTTGTAACTTCAGCGGCTGTTAACATTATTTATTGCTAGTTTTTGTACTTTTAGAATGTAAACATTCTCACTCCAGTTTGTGTTTTGTTCCCTAGAGGGATTAATCAAAAATTTGTGGATGGATAATTGCATACAAAAATTTTGGGAATTTGTAGAAGGGAATTGTGCAGTGGAATTCCAGATTTTGAAGTTTCACAAGTTTCTGTCAGCATGGTCACATTGCAGTGACATTCGCCAGGTGGTGCTAGTAATGCATCATTTGTTGTTTTGCTGTTTTATTAGTCCACTCGGTATATACTATACCGATGGACTTGTGTTTTGCCTCTTTTACTTATTATTTTATTTATTTATTAGTCCTTAAATCTCAGAACCAGCAAATGGTTGGCTCGTGAGTATGTTACAGACGGTTGGAGATATGGTTTAGTTTTAGTATCCTGTGATTGGATTCGTTGCCTTGTCCCCCTTTTTTGGGAGATAGGGAAATTGCCCCAAATTTTGCTAAAAATTGACGGTGCTCTCATTTTGCGAGTTGTCGTAACCAAACGGCTCAACATATGAAAATGGGAAGTATTGTTTCAAAAGAGGGATAATCGCGTTACATTTTGGTAAAAAATATGCACGTCTCGCTTTACCCAGTTTTGGGGGGAACTGTGGCACATGAGTTGGGGAGTGTCTGCCAAGCGGACTACCACTTGCTATGGATTGTCACAACATAACAGCCCTTTGGTTACACATTAGCTGCTGTGTTCTGTATAGGCATACAATGCTCAACGACAGAAGCTGATTGCGAGTGTGGACAGTGGTGGCATGAAAGCGCCTCGGTCAGTGAGCAGAGAGAACAGCTGGAGTAATGAACCATCGGCAGTGGACACCAGTCAGAGCTCCGATCATCAGACTATCAGCGAAATTGTGTCTTCTGAGCCGGAGATCGTCAAGAATGGTCCTAATGCTACCAGCGTCCTGGCAAAACCACTGCAGTTACAGCGGGATGAAGGTGGGCCAGTGCCGAGTATTGGTTCAGTGGAACACAGATCGTCCGTTGAAGCTCATAGACCACTTCCATCTGCTACAGCACAGTTGAACACTGATATAAAGTCGTCGGAATCTGCTAAGGTGATCGATCGACTGATTACTATATCTGCACTGCCAGTGACCACGATCTCCGCTTCTGTTATAGAACCATCCGTTATTGCTGAGCATAATACAGAAAAAGAAAGCCATGAAGAAAAAGTGTACGATGACAGGACGAACCGCAGCTTGGTTCCTGATAACAGTCTCGATAAGAGACGTTTGTGGGATGAGGCTGATAACAAACATTGCATGGAAAAGTCCGACTCGGAATCTACACCTAAAAATGATCTGTCGCTGCGGGAAGAAGACGTATCGGTCCGTCTGCATGAAGTTGCGTCCGAGAACCAGACTTCATCAACTTTGTCCAGCCGTGATGGAACGAAAACTTCTCCAGTTCATGAGAAACATCAGCCGCCAGTAGTTGAGCTGCACAAAAACGAGATGCCGACTGCTGATGTGGAACCTTCTGTCCACGAGGCCTCACCAACTAGGCCTGGATTGAGTCAGGAAGATAACAGAGATTTATCACAGCCAGAGGGAAGTTGCAGTGACGATGCCTCAGAGTCATCGCACTCGGCACATTCTCATCACGATGCCCAGTCTATCAGTTCCACCGGCGGTGGTCGGCATTCCACCAGCTCGAGACATTCTGCAAGTGGTGCCAGCAGGGCTGGTAGTGGTGCCAGCAAAGCAGCCCCGGTTGTTGCCGGCAGTCGTTCGAAGAAGGCTGACGACATTAGTAGCAAAAGCGATAGCATTCGTAGCAGCATTTCTAGCAAAGCAGCCAGTGTCTATGACAATTGTTCTAGCATCGCGGAAAGTATTTCCACCGCGTCGGATATTGTTAGCAGGGAAGTTTCTGGGAGTATTGGGAGCCGAAGTGGAAGCCGGTCTGGCAGCATTCATAGCAATGTCTCCAGCAAGACGTTCACTATTGATAGTGAAGGTTCGGGCAAATCCAGGCAAGCCGATGCTGATGCTGAGATTCCCGAGAATGTGATACTTCATTGCTCTGGTAGTGAAGAACGGCAGCAGCAGGGAGATGTGGGTGCCGATACGGATGATGACGTTGCTGATCTCGAGCCCGATCAATCTCTACACATGAGACCCGCGGAGACGGTGAATGGAATTGTTGATAAGATGCCTGCTGCTGCCGAACCAAGTGTCAGAACGGTGGAGAACAGAGCAGGGCAAGAACTGCGAATCGATGAAGACGTGGCAAACCTCACAGACGAACAGTTGCCGGAAGAGTTAGATGACTCTGATGTGACCGATGATGGACGTGGTTTGATTTACGGTGCCGGAGTTGCCGGGAATCTTCAGCGAGACATGTCGGAACCTCAGTCCGACACGTCCGAGTCAAGAACGGGCCGGAACAGCGACGACTTGCGCCGAATCATCCGTCGAGCTGCGGCAGCGGTGGAGTCCTTTGTCACCGACGATGAACGAGCTTCCGGAACGACGGGCGACAGAAATCAGGAACGGTTCTCGGATGGTCGCAGCGAGAAGGCGGCAGACAGTGCTACCCGGAATCTGCTGAGTGACGCTATCGATGAGATGCTGGCTGTCAGAAAGCAGAAGTTAGCAGCAGCAGAGCAGTCAAACGGCATACCGCCAGCATTGCCGCTGTCACCATCTGCACTGACTGATAGCGCCAAATCTACGGCCTCCACTAGTTCTGGCGGACAGGTAATGATGTGATTTATCCTTCATAATATGTTGTCATTTTACGTGGTATAGAGATGGCTAACTACCACCATCAAGGAGAACTCTAGCATCTTCTTCCTAACCCGAATGCTCCAGTTGCCATCAACAAAGGTGGCAGTAAAAATTTGCTCCAACAACATTCTTCCGTTCTTAACTTGGAGTACCCTCTACCACAGGTTGTCCATTGTAGTGGCTATAAAATTGTAGTAGTAGTAGTTATTTCTTGTTTAAACAGTGTTTTTTGTGAAGGTTGC
>Ga0126334_10000644_pt1 | contig 10350 bp, 9 predicted proteins | sample InaspJWI49metaG_FD_94491 | JGI IMG/M metagenome (GOLD analysis project Ga0126334, IMG submission 94491) | Marine gutless worms symbiont microbial communities from Oahu, Hawaii - Inanidrilus sp. 2 OAHU.JWI-49 metaG | ecosystem: Host-associated > Annelida > Digestive system > Unclassified | place...
ATAAATTAAAATAGATAGAATTCCTTCAATTCCTGAATTCCTAAATCCCTGAATTCCTGAATTAAACCCATGTCCAATTCTCATGCAATTGTGCTATTTTTAATGGTTCACATTCATTTTCCCCAACTAAATGACGAGGTCTGTACTCGCAGAACCGGAATGAATTTCCGGGTTCTTGCCTGAATACAGAAAGATATTTCTTCGCGAACTTCTAGCAATGTAACATACAGCTGATGCGGCCGGCGATTTTATTTTTTCAAGAATAAGACTGACATCGGTATCCGTCAACTAATGTACAATTTTATTTGTGCGCCCCGGTTTAGGATACCGGTTTGAAAGAGTTCTCAAACGGTCAAAAGTATCTTTCCTGTACTCTGTCTGGATTCCATATATTGATGGGCTGCGGCCGCTTCTCGCAATGGGAATCGTTCACCCAATATCATGTTGATTCTGCCTTCCGCTACGAGCGCGATGACCTCTGCCATGATCCCGGGAACCGCTTCCGGCTTCAATTTCCGCATGGATCCAAAACTAAACCCAATGATCGAACGGCTGGTGCCGTGCAGCATTTCGGTTGTTATCCGTGCCGACTGTCCGCCTGCATGACCGAAACAGATCAAACGGCCGAATGGAGCAAGGCAGTCTAGATCTTTTTCGAGTATATCTCCCCCCAACGGATTTAATATCACGTCCACCCCTTTGCCCGCGGTCAAGTCCAGGACCTGGCTGACAATGTCGTTGGTTCGGTAATTCATGACGGTGCCCACGCCGAGATTTTGCAGAACGTCTTTTTTGTCATCGTTACCAACCGTTGCAAACAGCGGCGAAGCGCCCAAATATTTGGCTATTTGCACAGCCGTGGTCCCGACTCCGCCGGCTGCCGAGTGCACCAGAACGCTTTCTCCGGGCTGCAACCGCGCAATTCGGGCCAGCATCGCATAAGAAGTTCCACCCACAATGGGAAAAGCCGCGGCCGTTTCATCTGAGATGGTTTCCGGTATCGGAAATGTCAGCATTTCCCGGGCAACCACATACTCGCTGTACGATCCGTTGGCAGGAAAGGCGATTACCCGCATACCTTTTTTCAGGTCATTTACCTCCCGGCCAACGGCCTCGATGATACCGGAGGCGTCTATCCCGGGAACGAACGGAAATTCCCGTTTGAGGTGGTAGCCGCCGGTGCGTGCCTTAATATCGGCAAAATTTATCCCTAAAGCGCGAACGCGGATTAGGACCTGATCGGGACCTGGCACAGGTTCCTCTACCGTTGCATAGTCCAATACCTCAGGACCTCCGAATTTTGTAACCAGTATTGCTTTCATCGGTTCATTCCCTTCTTGAGATTATTGACAACCTATACAAAAGCTTTCATTAAATTACAACTCGCGAAAGGATTTCCCTTCGGTCTAAATGCTCTTAAGATAAACAATTACTTTTACGTATTCTGATTTTCTGCCCACCCGACCTTGATTTAACCGGCGATATTATATATGGAGACGATTACCTTTGGTTTACCAAACGGATCATGAAAGATATAAAAGGAGTTTGAATGCAAGTAATCGCCGTTCACCTTGATCGTTGCACAGGCTGCAAAACCTGTGAGCTATACTGCGCGGTTGAAAGGGGCAGTAGCCAAAAAACGCTGTTGGAAGCAGTTCAGGAATCACCGCTTCCAAAGCCTCGTTTGCGAGTTGAGGGCAGCAGTGCTGCATCATTTCCGGTGCAATGCCGTCATTGTCTCAAAGCGCCCTGTCTGGATGCCTGTCTCAGCGGTGCGCTGGTGCGGGACCCGGCCAGCAATATGGTGGTCATTCAAAAGGATCGATGCATTGCCTGCTGGACATGTACCATGTTTTGCCCGTACGGAGTGATCTTTCCGTGGCCGGAGCGAGAGTTTGCCCTCAAGTGCGACCGCTGCACGTATTTGGAGTTTCCGATATGTGTGGATGTCTGCCCGACGCAGGCACTCGAACTTGTAGAACTGGAGAAAATAGAAGAAAGATATCATGAGAAACGGCGGGCGGCAGTAGAAACGGCTGCTTCTGTAAGCGGTGAAGAAGCCTTCCTGTTTGTTGATTTAAAAACCTAAGCGAATTTTTCGTTGAACGTTAGTATGCTCATTTGGAGATTCGATCGCCATGGAAACGATTCATTTGAAAACTGTTGATCCTGTAAGCCAGATCTTGCTTCAATCGGCGGCCACGCGCGGCCTTGATCTCAACTGGGAAAGGTATGAAAAGCTTCAGCCGCCGGACGGATTTTTACGGGTTGGTTTGAGCTGCCCTTATGGCTGTATGCAGGGACCCTGTCGCATCGATCCCTTCGGCAGAGGTGCCGAGCTGGGGATATGTGGCCTGGATCGGGACCGGATGGTGGCGGCGCTGCTGCTCAGGCTCTGCCTGAGCGGCGTGTTCGAAGCCTTGAATGATCTACCTGACAGCGCAAGTTTTCGCATGCCATTCTGGCCTGATTCCTTGGAGAACATGGTTTCTCAAACTATCGCAACCCTCGGGGCACGGGACCTTGAGATACAAGAGGTATTTCAAAGTGCCGCAAGCCTTCACCGACCTGGTGAAACGGCCGAAGCCATGATCCGTCGCGCCCTGCGTTTATCAATTCTGACGCTGGCCCTGCAGAACGGGCACAGAAAAGCGTTGCCCAAAAAGAAAAAGATTCTTTGCAAAGTCGGTTACGGACTTTTGTCTGGAGACGATCCCCTTATCGGGATATGCGGAAAGCCCTCCTCTGAACATTTGGCGGTACTGGTTAAGGAGGCCGCAGCATCTAAACCTGCTGTGGGACTGGTATCCCTTGGAGACTGGATAACCGCTGAATCCGGCTATCTCCCCTTTGCATGCACATCCGGGGAAGCCGAACTCGTTTTAAGTTCCGGTAGGATAAGCCTTGTTCTGTGCGGTCCCTCGGTCGATCCATGCGTCCCTGAAATCTGTGAAAAGCTAAAGGTACCAGTCGTCTTAACCAATGCAGCGCCTGATCCCCAGGAAACCTTACGCTCTGCTATTGAGTCCCATAATTCGCACGCTAAAACAGATGTTTTTGCTGACATACCGCCGGTGGCAGAATCAGGGATTGTCATCAGCGCCAAAGAGCTCGCGGCGGAATTTAAAAAGACAAAAGCTACCGGGCTCGTTCTCATCGGGGGCACCGATACTCCCCAGCAGTCGTTGGGATGGATCGCCACAGAGGTTACCCAAGCGCTTGGCGGCGAGGGCTGTCAGGTTGCCGGCTGGGGAGACGCTGCCCTGTGGATGGTCAAACGCGGGCTGGCGCGTGAGGAAAACGACAACCCGGTACGTCTCCTCGATCCGCAGCAGGGGATCCTTGAGACCATGGCTAACGTCAGCGCGGGTGAAACATTTAGCAGCCTCAAAGGGATCTGCTACACGGGTCTCAATAAAAGTCAGGATCTCGCTGCAGCCTTGGGACTGGCAAGCCTGGGCGTCAGGGTATGTGTCGCATCGCCACTGCCTTTATGGGGCAGCAAAAAAGTTCGCGACTGCTTGACAGGTTTTTTTACAGACCGTGGTGGCGTCTTCACCCACTACGACCACCCGGCAGATGCCAATGAGATCCTGCAATGGTTCAGGGAGAAGGAGAACATACATTTTGCTTGAGGGGAAGCGATCCATAACCGACCGGAATAGACCGGTGGTAGTTGTGGGCGGCGGGGCTGCCGGTTTTAACGCTGCGCTGTCCTGCAGAACGCACTATCCGGAAAAGCCGGTTACAATCGTGGATGCGGAAGAACAAATCGGCTATTACCGCCCCCTTCTAGCCCAGTTTGTGGTGAGCAAGATTGACAAGGATAAGCTTTTTTTCTGGCAACCGAATCATGATCCCCTCCTGACGCTAAAGCTGAATCAAAACGCAGCGTCATTGGACCGGGAAAAACGCTTGCTGCATCTTGAAGATGGTGAAACACTTGCCTACGACCGGTTGATACTCACACCTGGGGGACGACCCTTTATCCCTCCAGTTTGTTACAGTCAATCCTGCCGGCTGGGTGTATTTCCTATCCGCAGCCTGACGGAAGCAAAAGCGATTCGGCGCTGGCTGCCCGAGCATCGCAACGTTACGATCCTAGGTGGCGGACTGGTGGGAATTAAAACCGCGGTTCAGCTAACCCTGTCCGGATTTCCGTGTGTACTGGTGGAAAAAGAAACCCATCTTTTGCCCAACCTCATGTCATCCCGGCCGGCCGGCCCGATAGCGGACCATCTTTGCAGTCTGGGGGTGGATATCAGAATCCATTCAACAGTTGAGGAGATACGGGTCGGTGAGCTGGGCGAACTAAAAGAAGTCCGGATATCCGGAAAATGGATGCTGTGTGATACCCTGCTTGTTGCTATCGGATCCACCCCCGAAGTTGATTTCCTGGCGGACTCCGGTCTGCTCGCAGACAATGAACTGGTAGTCGGCCCGACGCTGCAAACATCTGACAGATATGTGTTTGCAGCCGGTGATGCAGTCACGATTAAAACAGCGGAGGGCTCTAAAAATACACCGTGGACCTGGCCCCAGGCCGTTTCCCAGGGCAAGCTTGCTGGTGCCAATCTTTATCGATCAGCGCCGATAGCCCTGAACCGCCTCAGCCGCGTAAACGCCCAAAACATTGCCGGCCTGCCGCTGGTGGTTCTGGGTGGGGAGCCTGCCCGGTCTTGCGTCTACTCAGAATCCGTTCATCAACCGCAATGGTGGCGGGAATGGTGTCAACATCAGGACCGCATCATTGGCGGGGCGCTGGTCGGCAACATTTCAGACGCCGGGCCGCTGCACGCCAAAATCGCCACAGGCAATATCGTTCAGGACGATATCGTGAAACCAGGCACCAGGGCATTTTCCAGGGCCACATGGCGGCATCTGCGACAGAGGCGGCAAGTTCGTTTATTTCATCTGAAGGAGACAGGGCCATGATCATTAACGGGGATATGTGTGTCGGCTGCGGGAGATGCCAGCCTTACTGTCCGGCCGGCGCGATTAGCTTTTCAGAACTGATCAGTGTTGTCGACCAGGGTAAATGTTACGAGTGCGGAACCTGCCTGCGGGTCGAAATCTGTCCGGTGGATGCCATTGCAGAGTCGGCGGAGGTGTACGAATACCCGCGGGCACTGCGTAAATATTTCAGTGATGCCACCACGACCCATGCGGTCACGGGTATAGAGGGCCGCGGTACCGAGGAATCCAAGACCAATGATGTGACCGGGAGATGCGGCCCCGATGATGTGGGGATTGCAATTGAGGTGGGCCGGCCAACGCTCGGCATGGATCTTGACGATATCCAGACGGTTACACGCGCGCTGGCACAGGCCGGTATCACCGAGATTGAACCCCAGAATCCGATCCACTCGATGATAAGCGATCCCAAAACAGGCGATTTGAAGTCGGAGCTATTGGGCGAACGCGTATTGAGCGCCATCATTGAGATCCAGGTCAAAAGAGATCGCCTGCCCCTAGTGCTTCGAACGGCAAAAGCGGTGGCTGCGAAAGTAAAAAGCGTTTTTTGTCTGGATGTCTACACCCAGCTCGAACCCGGGCTTCAAGTACCACAGGAGATCCTTGACATGATAAAGGCCGAGGGATTTGCGTGGGCACCGAATGCTAAAATTAACTTGGGCCTGGGTCGGGCCCTGAAGGCAGGAGCCCAAGCCGGCGATGCCGGAAATGAAGACTGAAGATTGAAGATTGAAGATTTGTGGAGGTCGCTTCGCTCCATCATTTTAATAATAGTTGTGGTAGAATTGATAGAATTCCTTAAATATTCAATCGAAAATATTCAATCGGTTTCTTACAACAAATCGTTAATATGAAGCTATAAAGGGCCTAGTATGACACACAGTTTGCACAGAGAAGGCACCGTCGATTCCCTCGAGCGGGATTATTGTATGTTTATTTATCCGGCGCGTGGTTGGAACACTGACGGGGTGGCCCCGAAAATTCAACACCTACTGGAACTGGTTTTCCTGGAGGATCCCTCCAACTTGCTGGTGAAGACGCTTCACAAGAATAAATACAGCGGTGTCACCCAGGAAGAAATGATTAACAGTGTTCGTGATAATTCCCGTGCGTTTTGCGTGTTCAACCGCAGAGAGAGCCTGGTCAATACCCTGCGCGCAATTAAAAAGGCCGATAAGGGCATTTCGATTGTGGTGAGCGGGCTAATTGATCGGGTGCGCGATGTCTGCGATGAACTCGGTCTGAATCCACACACTCTCAACCTGTCGCTCGGCGTTCACGGACGAACCGACCTGCTGCCCCCGCCGGATATCCGCCAGTACACCACCATGTGCGGTCACGGCATGGTCTCACCGGCCCTGATCCGCAAAGCCATTCGCCAGGTCAAGACCGGCAGGATGAATGCCTGGCAGATGAGTATCGAGCTTGCCAAACCCTGTGCCTGCGGCATTTACAATCCCCATCGCTCCGAAGAATTGCTCAAGGAGATGGCCCCGCTTTACACGGTGGATCGATGGTGAAACAACGGCGAGCTATAGTGCAGTAAAGAATCCGGTCCAAGAGGATCAGAATTTCTATGTTTGATTGAAATACCTCTCAGGAACGAGAACATAGCCTTCCATCAGGCGGCGGGCCGTGCGTCCCAGGATTGCTTCGGAGTATATGTACTCGTCGCCTTTTCGATTTAACTCGGTCCCCACTTCGATTACACCGCCGGGGTGTCCCAGGCGAACGAATTTCTTCTCCAGTGCCCCGTGAACGAGTATTTCGTCAACGATCGTTCCTCTGACCCTGGCCGCACCCGCCGTCGGGATGGCGCCGGTGACGGCCATGGCTTTATGTAAGACTCCCATGGAGATAATCCGCGCCACCAGGTCAATCTCAGATGAATCAATCTGCGTGCCGTTAAGGTCCGTATACGGCTGGGGAGCAGATACAAAAGCGATCCTGGGAACCGTCTGGCAGCGCAGGCTCGCCTCTTCCGGAGTCTTTGCTCAACCCAGAAGTACTGCCACGCGGCTTCGAATGGCTTCGAGCCTGGCGCGGACGTCTGGCCGGTTGTCAATTTCTTCGATCTCAATGCCGATGAGACCAAGATCTTGCGCCGCAACCAGAACCAGCGGATGCGCCGCATCGATAACGGTAATTCGAACGCTGCCAAGATTGGGAACCTCCAGGGTGTCGATAACATTGCCGGTGGGAAAGAGACGGCCGGTAACCGATCCGCCGGGATTGAAAAAATGGAGCGTAATCTTGCCGCCCGCGGTGGGAACGCCACTAATGACATAGTCACCGTCCTCGTTATAACGACCGTCCCGTACCGGCACCTCCGCCACGATCAGCTTATTGGTGTTTTTTTGAAAAATCCGGACCCGGGTTACCGGTTCCTCCGCGTTGACAAGGCCTTCATCCACGGCAAAGGGGCCGACGGCAGAGGAAATGTTGCCGCAGTTCCCCATGGTATCAATGATCGGGCGGTCGATGGAAACCTGACCGAAATTATAGACAACATCATACTCCGGATCCTGCGAGCGGCTGATAATGGCCACCTTGCTCGTGCTTGAAATCGCCCCTCCCATGCCGTCGATCTGCCGCCGGTTCGGATCGGGACTCCCAAATGCTGCCAGAATGACGCGATCCCGGGTGACGGGATCCTGCGGAAGATGGTTGTCGTGGAAGAAAACCGCTTTGCTCGTGCCGCCCCTCATATAGACGGCAGGCAGCCTTTTTTGCATTGAAGGCACTCCTAGGATATATGTAAAGAATTCGGGACCGGAGGATCCGGCTTTGATTTTCCCAGAGGAGTGGCGTTTTCCTTTAGACGTCCAATGGAATGATGGAATGGTGGAATAATGGAATATTGGGTCTAAATTCGGAAATTATCTTGATTTTAACCTCTCATCTGTAAAATTGATCTAAAAAAGATCTCATCCTTATGAACCCAATATTCCAACATTCCAGTATTCCATCACCCCAAGGCCTTTATCTAAAGCATAACCAGTTGCCTCTGACCTGGCCCAAAAGACCAGCATTTCTATGTTTGATTAAATAGTTTACTTTGCCACCGCTTGAACAAGTGGTTCCCCAACTATTGACCAAAATGGTATGGCAACTATCAGAACGACGATAAAAGCAACAAATGTCATCAATATGCCAAATCGAAAAATTTCAGCTGCCGTTAAATGTCCGCGCTCATAAACCACCAGCGAGGACGCACTCTGGGCGGGATAGTATAAAACCGCGTCCCCGGCAATCATCACGAGAAGTCCGCAAACGATTGGATTAAGACCGGTTGACGATCCAATGGACATTGCTATGGGAATCGTAATGGCTAAAAATCCTGTGATATTCGGGATTAATAGGCGCATTGGGGCAGCAGCAAACAGTAGTACGATGACAACCAGCAGCGGATATTGAGACAATGCCGGAACTCTGTACACAATCATATTCGCAAGCCATAAACCGGCGCCACTTCCGATTAAAGCATTGGCCAGAGACATCGATGATGCGATGACAAAAAAATTGGCCCAGCCGATATTCCGCTCAAACTCCTTCCATGTCAACACGCCAATTTTGGGTGTCAACAGGCACGCCCAGGCCAGCAACGCCGGTAATGACGGATCCAGGTGGTGAATTGCATCCGTAAGCCAAAGCACCGAGGCTCCTAAGGTTATAACGACCGTACGGGTTTCTATTTTTGAAAATGGCTTTGGATTCATCACCGGAACCGTTTCCATTTTCTCCTTGAAGCCGCGATAATAAATGCCATAAATAAGTGCCGCCCCAAAGACAAGCAACGCCAGATATGGAACGAGCATCAATACCAGCCAGCGACTCCAGGGCTCACCACCCACAAGTGCCGCTGCCACCACCGGCGTAATGCCTCCCGTAAGAATTGCCGTCGATGCCAGACGATTGACCGAGTTTAATGCCATCATGATGGCTTTGGATAGAGGTGCTTTTGGTAGCACTTTACTCAGTGTCAGCACCTGTTCATAAACGTGGACCAGAATCCCTGAACGGGTTGTTGCAGAAGGAAGGAAAAGAGTTAGCAGGGGCAGCGCCGCAAGCAGGTGCGCAAAAAGTGCAAGCGGGCGAGCACGAGAATACCGCAGGAAAAACCGTGCGATCCGTTCGGCAAGGCCGCTCTTTTGAACTGCCAGGCCGATGGTTAAAACAGCGATTAGAAAATAGGGTACCGGTTTGGCAAAACCGATCAAGGCTTCATGATAGGTTGGCACACCTCCTGAAACCATTAACGCTATGATTACCAGTATCCCTGTGACGCCGATGGGCAACACTTCGGTGCCCCAGAGCCCAATCGCGATAATTGCAATGCCAAGCACTTTCTGTCCCGCGCGGGAAAGACCTCCCGGTGTCGGTGACAGCATCAGGATGAAAGATAAAACAATGACACTTACCATGATAAGCAAGGCCGGATCACCACGTTTGTAAGCTTCGGTTTCGGTTTTATCTTCCATCTTTGTAAGGTTGTACCAGCAAACGCTACATCCAGAGACTCAAACCTGCTTCAATTCGTCCTGAATAACCTTGATCGCGGTTTTCATTTTTCCGTCGATACTGCCGGCAGCCGTCAATTCGATACGTTTGTTTTCAAAGGCCTGCCAGATCGCTGTTTCCAGCATTTGTGCCGCTTGAGTTTCGCCGAGATATTCGAGCATCATTGCGGCGGCCCGAATCTGGGAGACCGGATTGGCGATCCCTTTGCCGGCAATATCCGGAGCCGAGCCGTGGATCGGCTCAAAATATGCCAGCCGGTCACCGATATTGGCCGAAGGGCACATTCCCAGTCCCCCCACGGTAGCTCCGCCCAGATCGCTGAGGATATCCCCGAACATATTCTCCGTCACCACCACCTGGAAATGCTCCGGTCGTGTCACCATGGCCGCGGAAGCCGCATCGGCATACAAGCATTCAACCTCTATTTCAGGCGTCTCACGGGCAACATTCAAAAAGATCTCCCTGAAGAAAGCAAAACTTCTCAATACATTACTTTTGTCGATCAGGGTGACCCGCCGTTTGCCGTCTTGCGGGGTGCCTCTCTTTTTTTCCCGGGCCAGTTTGAAAGCCAAACGGGAAATCCGCTCACACCCCTTGCGGGTAACCATCAATGTGTCGGCCACCGCCTCACTGGAGACAATGCCCACACCTCTGGACAAATACAGGCCTTCCGTGTTTTCCCTCAGGAAATAATAATCGATGCTGTCTGCGGCCTTTTTTTTGAGGGGAGTCGCCGTATTGGGAAAAAGCCGGATTGGCCGCAGATTGGCATACAGGTCGAAACCGTTTCGCAGCACGCCACCCAGCGGGCCGGCTTCGGTTCCATCGGGTTTTCGCACATCGGGAAGTCCTGCC
>Ga0126334_10000645_pt1 | contig 10347 bp, 9 predicted proteins | sample InaspJWI49metaG_FD_94491 | JGI IMG/M metagenome (GOLD analysis project Ga0126334, IMG submission 94491) | Marine gutless worms symbiont microbial communities from Oahu, Hawaii - Inanidrilus sp. 2 OAHU.JWI-49 metaG | ecosystem: Host-associated > Annelida > Digestive system > Unclassified | place...
GCCACCAACTTGAGTATCGTCTGCCATCTAAAAATGCACACAGTCCTAATTGCTGTTCGTGGTTAGCTGTATGTGTTAATTACAATGCTAAGTTTAACTGCAAAATCGCACTGATTAATAGATTTAAACTGCATTTAATAAAAACTTACAGTAGGATGCCAAAAAACAAAAAAAAACAAACAAAACGTAAACAAAAACAACGTAGAATATATCTTACGTTTGCATTTAATGAACGGCACGTGACGTCACCCGGGTTGACGTTATAATGTCACCCCGGGTGACCGTGAAGCGGTGAACATATGATAATGCTCAACGTCACATGACAGCGTTTTGACCAATCAGCAAAGCAGCTCATAGCTTATACAACAATATGCAATGATGTGACTGCTATGGGGCGATGGGTGACATGCAGATTTGCTGATGTGTCACCCTTAACCAAGTCCTGGCACTAAATTTAATGGTTTGGGTACAGGTGAGGGGCTACACAAACAATCACGCATCAAACTGCCAATAACCAACCGCAACGGTTACATTTGCAGATGTGCATTGTACCTAGCCAAAACATCGTTAATAAAACTGAAGCGAATTTACTGTGACATAAAAACTGCAACCTAATCTTTGTTCCGAGAAACTCTGTGAACATTTTGGTGACTGAAATCTGTTTCATTTTATCTTGAATGGTTCCAAAGATATGGTGTGTTGAAAAATGAACAACTTTTTGGACCACCCTGTACTAGTTAAAACTTTACATTAGCAGCAAGCAGTGAGCATTGCTTGGCATAGAAGGTAGGGTTTCTCAGAGTTTATGATGGAATTTATCCTGCAGGTTACTGAAAATGTAGAGTTTTAAGTTGACCGTGTGTGCGTACCGTACTTATTTCTTTGAGCTGATACTTTCATTACATGCTGTGTTTTTTAGAAGCCAGAAGGACAATTCCCTCAGCAGCAGACCACAGAAGCACATACAGATGAATCAAATTCCTCAGACGATTACTACGGATTGCCGAATAGTACAGCAGATTCTTCATCAAACATGTTGCACTACAGTGTGTCAGACACTGGAAGCTATGACTTGAAGCCAGATGATTTGTTGCCGGTGCTGAATAGTGCACTGTCAAGACATTTGCCAGATATTTGTCATGAGATGTTTAGAGATTCAGCTGACATGGTGAAAGTTCCGGAGGTAGGCAGTGCTGAAGGTAGATACAGCAGCAATGCATGTGACCAGACGTTTCGCAGCTTTAGCAGGCCAGAAGCACCGGGCAGTGGAAAACAGTTTGAATGTGATATGTGCCAGCGAATTTTTAAAGATCGTGGAAACATGAAAAAGCACAGACTAACCCACAGTGGGACAAAGCCATATTCATGTAGCATTTGTAACAAAGCGTTTACTCAGTCAGGGAGTCTAACTAAACATAAACGCACGCATTCAGGCGATCGACCTTACATATGTTACATCTGCGACAAGGCATTTCGGTTTTCCAGCAACTTGACGAAGCATCTGCGCTGTGTGCATTCCAATGACAGGCCCAACACTAACGGATGTATCATTCTGTGTGATCTGTGTGGCAAAACGTTTGCGACCCCAGCGACTTACAAGGTTCATCAGCGAATCCATACTGGCCTAAAGCCGTATTCCTGCAACATCTGCAACATGTCGTTCAGCGACTCGAGCCAAATTGTGCAGCACAAACGAATTCATACGCGCGATCGACCATACGAGTGTGACCTTTGTGGTACGACATTTCGCCAGTCTTCCTGTTTACATCGTCACAGGCGCATACACGCCGGAATTAAACCATACATATGCGACATTTGTGACCGAGCATTCACACAGTCCAGCCAACTGAAAAATCACAAACTCACGCACACGAATGAACGAGCATTTAAATGTGATGTCTGTAGTAAATCCTTTAATCGGCTTGGTAATCTCAGAATGCATAGTGCAAACATGCATCCGTTATAAATTGTTCATTTACATTTCACCCCTCTTTCAGCGAGTCACTTACTCTTGTCAGACACAACATATTTATATCAGTGTGTTAACAGTGTTATATGTAATTTCAATTGCTGCAACCTGATATTTTTTCTGTGGCAATGCAAACGTACATGTCGTACTTGAATGTTGCTGTTTGCAGTCGGACAGTTGTTAATGTGGCATGATGTACTTGTACATACGTATTTATGATAACTACTGATAATATTTATTTGCATATAACATAAGTAGTGATATTTGTATAATTATTTAAGCTTAAAATACATTATTATTGTTACCTTACTAAGTCTTTTTTGAGCAGGTGGAATACAGGTGTTTGTTTTATGTTACTAAAAAATCTTTTCGAAATGACCTGCTGTGTATTCTGTGTTGAGCGGGACGTAAAATTTTACTCAGTTCAGTTTCAATTCTTATGCCTTTACCAATCCCATACTATGTCTCTGACAGACGCATTCTCCCATCAGCTTGTCATTGACTTTTAGTTTACATTTAAATTTTTATTTAAATGTGCAATACTGTAGTCTGCAGTTTATAGGCCTGTGAAGTAGAATATACTGTAAGTAATTGTATGACCTCCACAATAGGCCTCGCTGGTCTTAGATAAAATGCTTGTTCACGAGTGAAAATGCAATGAGGGAAGGTTGCATAACATAACATATTTGTTTATTGCGAACTGTCAAACCACAGTTGTACACAAGAATAAAACAAAGCGCAGGTCTAAAATATCTCCGTGGGATATCTCCAGATTCTAGTGAAGTATAGAATTTGCCAATTTTACACATTAAAGTGCCATATTTTGTTAGAGGTTTCTGGAACGCAGTTAGGATTTTAGCTTTTAGCTCATTCATAAGACAAGAGACTGCGGCAATTGGAGAGAGAAGAATCAGAGGTGACCTAATTGAAACTTTTAAAATTATGAGAGGAAAAGAAAGGTTGATCGATGTCAGTTTTTCCAGCTCTCTACTTGTGAGTAGAGGACATACCATGATAATAATAGTCGTTCGAGTATGTCCTATGATCGAGGATACTCGTGCTGTAAAAATCTCAGTTGCACAGCCTCAATCGTATTTTGTGTTTATTTTACATCGGATTACATATTCTATAGACATTTAACAACAAATGGTGTTTTGATGACTTTCTCTAAACTGCTAACGAAAGAATTGTAAAAGATATGTTATTCTAACATGCAATCAAAAGCCTACACACCCGACTTGGCACTGTACAGATTCGTACGAAGTGTCCGGACTTATCGGGCATTAGTACCGAACTGTCCAGCCCCATTGTCTGAACTGTCCCACCGTATGTACCGAAGTGTCCCACCCTATGGTCGGAAGGAAGTGTTCCACCTTAGTTTGCGATATATGTAGCATAAGACCTACCAGTCTTTTGTAACAATAATGCTGTCTCTCTAATTTACTAAACAATTCCTCAGTCTGTTGTCGTAGTTTTAGTGTATTTGTGTATATTATAGTGTTTTATGTACTGTTTTGTTGTGTTGCATTGTGCGTACTTGTGCACATCAAATAACTATAATAATAACAATATTAATAATTTAATAGCGAAATATGACGACAGCTTCGCCAAGTGTTGACTCATAAGAAGTTAGTTAAGTTGGTTTCCAGCCAAACATAATGCATGTATCGTACAAAAGATGCTTGCATATAATTTAACGGAAGCTCTTTGCTTGCCATGCATGCGTTTCTTAAAATATAATGCAGTTTGTATGCGATGTCTGCGTTGTGTTAAGATTTCATGCAACATGTACTGTGCACACAGTGCAGGATGCCAGGACCTTGCGTGAAATTTAACGCCTCGTGCAAGCGTATTTGTGAGATGTCAGTAAGTGACCAAATTAGCAAATACTTACTTTGATTTGTACAAGATTTTGAAGTGTAGCAAAGTAGGATATGTATATCTACTTGTGATTCTGATGTGTGCGTTTCGTAAAATTTTTAATGCATGGACTGTCTTGACAATGTTCCACTGCAGGCACAGTCGCTGGATACTTTGGCACTTGTGCGATAATGTCTGGGCCCAAGGACCAAAATGTACCCGTCGTATGGTCCGAACTCTCTCAGCTTTAGCACCTGGTGCCGATGTGTCCGGACATTTCGGCACTGGTGCCGAAGTGTCTCCAGTCCGAACTGTATCGGATCCGATGTGCCCGTAAGCCATAGTAACATTGACATGTAATGCTATTCCGGACTCCATAAGCATATGATAGCATTTGTCATTCTGTGATATATTGTAGAGGTGCAGACTTCTGCTTTGCTGCTGGTTGGATGGCCACTGTCCGTGGTGAACGGTGGAATGATCAGATTGAATGTTCATCGAATGTTTTAGATCATAGCGAGATCGATCCACAAACTGCTGACCTAAAGGGAACAAGTAGCTGTGCATCCGGATATTTTCAGTACTGTGGTGCGGAGATGTTTCGTTCAGATAATGAAGCAGGAGCGCAGATGATAGACATTGCTGAATATGTACATAACAGCAACACAAACGACGAGATAGTTAGCAATTCCAGCCATTCGAGGACCCACACTGCTAAGAAATCATACAAGTGTGATAAATGTCATCGGACGTTTAGTTTCCGCAGCAGTCTTCACAGGCATAAACAAGTTCACAGCATGATTAAACCGCATGTGTGCAAAACGTGCAACAAAGCGTTTCGTCATTCCAGTTATCTCAGGGAACACATGCTTAATCATTCTGGCATGAAACCATTCACCTGCGACGTATGTGACAAATCATTTGTTCGACGTGTCAAACTCGAGGAACATAGACGTGTTCATACATGCGATAAACCTTACCAATGTTATGTATGTAATGCATCGTTTACGCTGTCCAACAGTTTAGTTAAACACCTCCGGATTCATGCGGGTTTTAAACCATTTGTTTGCAGCGTGTGCCATAAAGCGTTCGCTCAGTGCGGCAATCTCACAGCACATGAGCGCATTCATTCAGGATCCAGACCGTACACTTGCGATGTGTGTGGCAAGAGCTTTAGTCAGTCTGGCAGTTTCAACGTCCACAAAGTCGTTCATACGAACGAGAGACGCTACAAGTGTGATATTTGCCACGTTACATTTTGTCACTCTGGCAGTTTGAATAGGCACAGACGTGATGTTCATTCTTTTGTTACCCGAGAGCCTTCCTAGTCATTTGTGGATTTCCTTTGTTTCCTTCCTCCAGTATGGGGGATGAGTAGATTTGTGTCTTAATGTGGAAGCACTTCACCTTAACCTCAGTGCATGGCCATGTCACTCTGGATGGGCAAGGGAGTGGTTGCTTTTGCCACCGTGGAAAATAGTGTATGCAGAATAGTGCGCTATTGTAACCCTTGATTGATTCTGTTTGTATCTTTTGTATGTTAATTTTTTATTTGTTCTGTGTAGTGGTGGTGGATTATATTTTTGTAACAGCAGTTTAGTTGTAAAACTGATTTGCACTCCATGTATGTCATTGTCACTCATATAATCATTCGATGATTCCTGTCGTCTTTTTCACATATGCAAACAATTTGTGCTTGTGTGAAACCATTAGTGAATGCTGTGTAAAATATGGGAGATCTATCTTATGGCCCACACTTACATGCATTTAGTTGAGTGATAAAAGATGAAGCTGAGACTTGTATAATCGGGCCATTGTTCTTGGTAGTTGTGATCAATTATGCCAATGAAGAACCATGCGTATAACTTTAATCAAAATTTTCACCTGTCCAGTGGTATGTCCAAACATAGGCAAAAGTCGTGTCCTCATTTATTGATGCACTTGGCAACTTTCCCATCTGCAGTAGATGCTGGCATTGGACAACAAATGTAATGGCTATAGCCTTTATTATCTCAAAAGTCATTTGGTTGTTCATAAAGTAAGACGCCCACTGGTTAATCTTCTGTGATGTCAGAGCTTTGACATTAGGTGGACCTGGTCTGTACTAAATCTGCCCCACTTATCCTCCAGTGATTGTCTTTAGGGGGACCTAGTTCACTCTCAGTAACTCCTGCTGAGAAAGTAGCATGACATGTAAAACAGTTTATTACATCATGTTTGTACATTACATGATTTTTACGTATGACACATTCAGCAAGTACACAGCATGAATTTGCTATGAGTCTGACTCGGTGTCCGTTGCTTCTGAGGATATTGTGTCAGAATGGTGTATCCAGTCGTCTGACAGTTAATGCTGAAAGCAGCTGTACACAAAATACTCAGTTCTAAAATTGTTGTTTCCTCGAGTTTGTGTAGCCAATGTCTTGGGCTTGAGACCATGCTGCCATTGCTTAATTGCGAGTTTTTAAAAAAAGTGTTGTCGACAAAAAGATATAACTGAAGTATGTGACAAAGATAACGATGTGTCAATGATAATTTGTGGAAGTGTGAGCGATAGAATAAGAATAAAGCTATAAAGATTTACTGTACTTGAAATGTTGATTGCCTAACTGGCTAAAAACGGATCTAAGCAATCAATGGCTAACACAAACTACAAAAATGACAATTCACTCTACCCTTCATACAGTCATAACTATCAACCACATTTAGGTGTACATAAGTCGGAAAACTTACAAAATATGAGATCTGTGCCGGCAACATCACCCACACATAACGTGCGTCGTGACACTGTAAACTTGTGAAGTGTTGAAGTGAAATTTTTTTTATTTGTGGCACTCTAAATTGACTAATTTACAATACATTACATTGCATCGTACTTATCAAAGAAATTTATAACATTTTTACAGTATTTTAATATCGACAGAATACTGTAGCAGATCTGTATAACTGATTATAAAACTAGTTTAATTTTGTCCAATATATGTGTGCGATCAAGACGTCCATACATCAATTGTAGAACTGCCATCTATGAAAATCGAAAACGCCTATAAATACTGTACCAACACACAATTAAAACTTCCTTATTTGAACTGGACCAAGTAAAGAACATCAAAACCATACATAAGAACTGGCAAAGCAAAGGAAAGTTTATTAGCCCAAAAATAAGTTTATTTCTTATGTGCAGGTTAGGTAACAAGTGATTATATACAGGCCCAATTTGAAACAGGCATTCGCATTATTTACTTGGATTAAACTGAATATTCAATTTACTACATGGATCAAAACAAACGTCATGTACCCGTCTTTTTTGCTATGCGCTTTGTTGTGCACATAATGCGTTGAACAAACGTGAAATCATATTCATAGTGTACCAGTGAACTGCATCAACAGTGACCAACATCATCATCATCATCGATAAATTTGCTTGCCAAATTGTTAATCTTGAAACACAACAAATACCTATCTGGGAGGGCCTGTCAAAATGGTAGGATTAAATTTACAATTATGCTTGTTTTTTTACTTGTAACTAAACACAGCTATTGGGTACTCGATAAGCGAGTAGACCGTTAAAAAGCATCACTGGCACAACCCTAATCCAGTTAGAAATTAGAATATGATTAAATATTCTTAGGTGTTATTGTTTACATTCGCTGAATTTAGGTTCTTAATCGCCTTTTTTAAAGTTAACATTTTGTAATTTCTTGCTCGTTCGTGTATTGCCGGATTAAAAAAAAATATTGTATGCAACATGAGAGATGTGCTGCTTTCGTTGAGAAATGCCTGGACCTCCGTGGGCATATGTTCGGGACCGCTGTGGTTTGCTACCTTTGGATAGATAACTAGCAACGTTCTCCACACCAAATTTCACTCCTGTGCTACGGTTTTTAGTGTCGTATTTGATGTGTGTTATGCTTGTCAGCAAAATGTCATTGACGCAGGCTGAAAAACAGCGAAGATGCCGAGAACAGATAGATGCCGACAAGAACACAACACAGACATATTTGAGGAGAGACAGAGAACGACAGCGTAAATACAGACAACTTGTCAAAACCATGTTCAAACGACAGAAGTGCATACTAGCCACGAGAAAGTGGCAACGGAGCAAACGAGAACGATGGAGACAGAAGAAACTGAAACTACTTGGAGAAATACTGCCACCTCCTTCACCACCAACAGATGCAGTGCTTCCTCCAGGGTATGCTGAAAATTGTTTATCAATTAGTTACGGTGTTTTTCACACATTTTTACTCGCATGACGCTATGCTAGCACAGGTACTAGCTGTGGCCCTGCGTCTGTCTGTCACAAGTCGGAGTTCTGTTGAAACGGCTGAATGAATCAAGCTGGTATTTGGCACTGGAGCTTCTTTACACCTATCATATACAGTGTTAAAAGGAAATTTGTGTATTTTCAAAAATAAGGTTGCTTCCCTGCGGAACTTTGTCCCAAACTCTGGACTTAGAAAATTTTGCTTCGTCAAAACATGTTATCGACTTAGCTCGACAAAGGTGGATGCTCAGAGCATGATAAACTGTAGTAGCTACATTGTTTCTACAGGGTGCACCAAAAACCTACTTTGAAGAGATCTCTTGTAATTTTTGGTGTATGAAGGAAATAAAAATATGACAGTAAGCTTACTTTCTTTGAAGTCTAGCTGCATTTAATTTATTTACAACAGTTAAATATTTCATATGAAAAGTACAGAAATTTATGATGTCATAAATTGTGTCGTTTATAAACAGGCATGTCGTCTTTTAACAGCAGAGGATAAGTGTTTGTGTTTGAGACTGGAAAAGGGTTGGAATGAGTGGCAAATGATGCCAGCATTTTTGTTGAGAAATTGGAAGAAAAAACTTTGAATGATTTTATTAGAAAATTTGACAAAACGGAAGTTTCACAACCTGGATCACCTGAAAGAAGTGCTCACAACCTGCTGGGAACAGATCAGCACTAATGGTAGAATTACGTTATTTTAATGCGAACGTTCGTTTTCGTATTCTTTTGAGCTATTTGAACAATATGTATGAATTTACACTGGCCAAATTCTTTATTCTTTTCTGGTTTATATCATGTTTTAATATGTTTCTGCTCCAGAATTGGCAGAGTTATAGCACTTCAAAGTACACCTTTTTTCGCGCACCCTGTATGTACGGCTCGTTGGAAAAGTAGTAGTGAAAGGCACGAAAACTTGTCAAAGAACTTCCATATACATGTACATGACAGTTACAGTAGTGCTGTTGCTGTGCTAGGACGGACGATGATTCGTGTGTAATGAAGTATATTGAGATTGTGCCACTTGACAAGGGCCAGGAATCCTCAGATGGTACTGTTGTCAAGCAAGAACCGGTCAGTGTGAACATTTTTGTTACTTTTAGATTTTATCCCACCAACACTGGCCTTCAATGCTTTGACGCTTGGCGTGGTTGTCTGTCTGGAGCGAGGTGCAGACTTGCATGTGGTCCAGCTGATGCCACTGCCACTCACTGTCTCTTGCTTCAGTAAAATCCAGATTGGTTTTACCTTTCTGGTACCAGCTCACCCGGGTAGTCCCGGACAAAGAGCCGTTAAACGGTTGTGTGTGTGTGTGTGTGTGTGTGTGTGTGCGTGCGTGCGTGCGTGCGTGCGTGCATGCGTGCTTGCGTGCGTGCGCGCGCACACATGTATATTTTGTGTATTTTATGATCAGATCGTCTCGGCATCAGGAAGAGCATCAGGCCTGTGAAAATTGGTGCTGCAGTATGCATGTCGAAACAGGCTGTTTTAGTGGAATGAAATTTTTACACTGATTATGTTGACTTGAGACTGCCATGCTCTTGACGAGGTGTTGGTGTCGTTGTCTGTCTGGAGCAAGGTGTAGATTGTTTGCATGTGGTCGGTCCAGCTGATGCCACTGCCATCCCAAAACCACATAGTCTCTTGTCTTATTTAAATCCAGACTGGTTTTACCTTTCTGGTACCTACCGGCTTACCAGGTTGTCCTGGAAAAGAGGCCATTAAACGGGTGTCGTAGTAGTTATAGTTGACTTTGAATTTATTTATCTTTTTTATGCTAAAAGCATTTTTGCCATCAGTGCTTTGACACTGTTGGTTGGGCGGCAGGAAGGGCATCCGGCCTGTAAAAAACTGAGTGGTGGGGTGTTGGCGTGGTTATCTGTCTGGAGCGAGGTGCCGGCTTGCATACAGTCCAGCTGATGCCACTGCCACTCACTGTCTCTTGCTTCAAGAAAATCAAGACTGGATTTACTTTTCTGGTACCGGATCACCCGGGTAGTCCTGGAAAAAGGGCCGTTAAATGGTTGCAATGGTTGCATGCTATAAGCATTGTAAAAACATGAAGAACTGTTTCTGTTAAGCCATCCACACATCTAGCGTGAAATAAAATAAATGATTTTAACATTTATTTTACTTTATTTCACTAATTCGGATCGTCTGAACTACACACATTTAACGGCCCTTTGTCCAGGACTACCTAGGTGAGCCAGTACCAGAAAGGTAAAACCAATCTGGATTTTACTGAAGC
>Ga0126334_10000647_pt1 | contig 10321 bp, 9 predicted proteins | sample InaspJWI49metaG_FD_94491 | JGI IMG/M metagenome (GOLD analysis project Ga0126334, IMG submission 94491) | Marine gutless worms symbiont microbial communities from Oahu, Hawaii - Inanidrilus sp. 2 OAHU.JWI-49 metaG | ecosystem: Host-associated > Annelida > Digestive system > Unclassified | place...
AGAACCTTTATTGGAATCCAAGCCAGCATCTTAGCTTCGATCGACGATAACCGGCACTGAAGCCTAACGGCTTCGGTGCTTATCGGCTATTGTCCTTGACTCGGGGGCGGCTCATATGTGTTAGTATTCACTGCGCGGTAGCAGGTTTTGCGGATCATAGACGCATTGCTCGACGATTTGGGCGCGCCGGGGGGAGTCCATAATCAGAACTTCGAACTCGTTGCCGACCCGGTTCAACTCCGGCTTGATATAAGCGAAGGCCAGGAATTTGCCCTGGTCGTAGCCATAGCCGCCCGACGATATCTGCCCGACCGGGACCCCCTGGTGCCAAACCGACTCCGAACCCAGCGGATCGCACTGCAGGTCATCGGCGGCGGGCTCGTCGAGTTGCAGATAGGCCAGCGCCCAGCGTGTTGCCGGCCGCAGCGACTCGGCGGCACCTTGGAAGCCGTCGCTACGCGCAAAGCGGGTTACATCGGCTTCGCTAAGCGTCACCTCATTGGTGATTTCCGCACCGGAGCGATAGGCTTTTTCCATGCGCAGCGCGTTCAGGGTTGCCGATCCGATATGCACTAGACCGTCACTGTCAGGGGTGGCCAGCAGAGCGTTATAGACTTCGAGCATGCCCGCCATGGGTACGTGCAATTCCCAACCCAGCTCGCCGGTATAGGTTACCCGCAGGGCGCGTACCCGATCGACTCCGGCGACGGGAATCTGTTGGCTCGACAACCAGCGAAAACTCGAATTATCAAGCGCGCTGGCGGTACAGTGCCCAAGGATTTTTCGCGCCGCCGGTCCGGCCAGCATGATAACGCCGTAGTCTTGCGAAACGTTATCGAACTCGACCGTCTCGTCGGCCCGAACCTCCTGCTGCATCCAGTTCAGTAAAGCCGCCTCGCGCACCGCGGCATAAACCATGTAGTAATAATTGTCGCCGAGCTTGACGATCGTCGCCTCGCCCTCGATACGGCCATTGGCCAGCGTCAGGTAGGTCAGGCTTACGCTGCCGCTTTTTTGAGGCAGCCGATTCGACTGCAGGCGCTCGAGATAGGCCTCGGCATCGGCGCCCGAAATCTCGACCTTGGCGAAGGCGCTTAGATCGGCGATGCCGGCATGCGCGCGCATGCCGCGCACTTCGCGGCCGACGATATCGAATAACTCGCTGCGCCGAAAACTCTCGATATGGCGCCGCTCGATCCCGGCGATCGCATACCAGTAGGGGCGCTCCCAGCCGTAAACGTCTTCGTAGACCGCACCCTTGTCTTTCAGGGTTTGGTAAAGCGGCGATCGCTTCGAATGCGAAGGCCGCAGCGCCGGTCGATCGAGATGCGGATAGGGAATCTCGTGGCGCAGCAGGTAATCCTCCTTGGCCTTATTAATGCGGTATTCGTCGTCGATACGAGCACCGAAACGGCGTGGATCGAAACTGCGCATCGATACGTCGGCGGCACCCCGCACCATCCACTGCGCCAGGTACTTGCCGGCACCGGGACCCCAGGCGATACCGACCTGCGAACCGCAACACAACCAGAAATTTTTCACCCCCGAAGGCCCGAGCAGCATATTACCGTCGGGCGGATGGGTAATCGCGCCGTGCACCACGCTCTTAATACCCTTGTCGGCCAATACCGGCATGCGCTCGAGGGCGTTTTCGAGCCACGGCATGATGCGCTCGTAGTCGGGTTCGAACAATTCATTTTCCGACTCCCAGGGCGTGCCATCGTCCCACACCGAAGCCGCGTTGGCTTTTTCGTAAATCCCGATCAGGCCGGATTTCTGCTCCATGCGGACATAACCCGAAACCTGCGAATCGTCGCGGATTACCGGCAGTTCGCGTTCCAGCGCCTCGAATTCAGGCACGGTATCGGTAATTAAATAATGGTGCAGCATATTCGCGATTGGCAGGTCGAGCCCGACCCAGGCGCCGATTTGACGCGCATAAGTGCCGCCCGAATTGACTACTTGGTCGGCCTCGATATCGCCCTTTTCGGTATGCACGACGAAAGCGTCACCCTGGCGGGTAATCCCGGTTACCCGATTTTGCCGAATTACCGTGGCCCCCATCATGCGCGCGCCCTTGGCCATGGCGAAGGCGACACCCGCCGGGTCGACGTGGCCGTCATGCGGGGTATAGAGCGCGGCCTTGACGCCTTCGAGGTTATAAAACGGATGCAGTTCGGCAATGCGTTCGGGCGCGACGATTTCCATTTCATGACCCAGCCCCTTACCGACCGAGAGCGTGTACTTGATCCAGTCGACCTCGTCCCGGGTATAGGCGATGCGCAGGCTGCCGCTAGCGTGCCAAGTGCATGATTGCCCGGTTTCGTCCTCCAGGCGCGGGTAGAGTTCGGTGCCGTAGGCCGCCATCTTGGCCAGGCTGTAGTGACTCAGCGAATGTGTTATCTGCCCGGCCGCATGCCAGGTGGATCCACTGGTCAACTCCGCTTTTTCCAATAGCACGACATCGGTTTCGCCTTGTTTGCAGAGATGGTAGGCGAGCGAACAGCCCATTACCCCGCCACCGATAATGACGATTTTCGCCCTGGATTGCATCGAGTTGACTCCGCAGATTGTTGTTGCATCTAAATTTGGCGATGATACACTTGTATCAATATTTAAATCAAGTGGACAATTGTCTCAAATGCCGCAAAATTTTTCAGTCGTCAAATCCGCCCTGCCCCAGTCGCAGGCAGAAGTGCTCGCGCGCCTGCTCGCCGAATTCGACCAGCTATCCGGTCAATTGCAGATATGCGCGCGCTATCTCATCGATCACCCGCATGAAGTCGGGCTGCAGTCGATGCGCACGCTGGCGACCAATGCCGAAGTGCATCCCAACAGTTTCGTGCGCCTGGCGCGCCACCTCGGTTTCGACGGTTACGAATCCTTACGCGAACGCTTTCGGGATTTTGTCCGCGGCGGCGTCGGCTCGTCGCCCGATCGCGTGCGTTGGCTGCAGGAGATGGACCGCAAGGGCGGCAGCACCGCGGTGTTCGGCAGCATGGCCCAGGCCTGCCTCGACAATACCGAAAAGATGTTCGAGCAACAGTCGGTACAACAGCTCGACCGCGCGGTCGACTGGATGATCGAGGCGCGCCGGGTTTACGTCCTCGGCCTCGGGCTGGCCTACCCCCTGGCCTACAACTTCTGGTACGTCGCGCGCATGGGTTTCGATCACTTCATCCTGTCGCCGCGTCACGGCAGCCTGCCGTCGGACGACATTATTCGCATGGACGAGCGCGACTGCCTGCTGGCGATGACTTTTCAGCCTTACCGGCGCGATACGCTGGCCGCAGTGCGGCAGGCGAAAAAACTCGGCGCCAGGGTGATCGGCCTAACCGACAGCAGCGCCGCAACCCTGTGTCGCGAGGCCGACCTGGGGTTGGTATCGCCAACCCATACGCCGCAGTTCTTTCATTCCAACTCGGCGGTCACCGCGCTGCTGGAAAGCCTGTGCGCGCTGCTGGTGGTGCGCGGCGGCGCAGCGGCAAGCGCCGCCGTCGATGCTTTTCATTCCGCTCGTTGGGAGGGAAATATCTATGACGAATCCTGAGCCACAGGCTGACGCACAGGTCGGGCCCGTGATGGGTCTCGCCGCCAAATATTTTACCGATCGCGAGCTCTACCGGCGCATCGTCGAGCGCGTGTTTTACCGCAACTGGCTGCTGGCCTGTCATTCCAGTCAGGTCGGCAAAGCCGGTGATTATCTAACCCTGGAGATCGGCGACCAGGACATTGTCATCACCCATGCGCGGGATGGCGAGATCAAGGCGTTTTACAATGTCTGCCAGCACCGGGGCCACAAGCTCGCCCAGGGCAGCGGCAATAAAAAGCTGCTGGTCTGCCCCTATCATCGCTGGTCTTACGATATGCACGGCCAGCTCAAAGCGGCGCCGCAGACCGGCAAGGTGCCCGGTTTCGACGCTGCGAAAATCTGCCTGACCGAAATCAGGCTGGAGAACTTCCTCGGTTTTATCTTTATCAACCTCGATCCCGACTGCCGCAGCATGGACGCGACCTATCCCGGGATACGCGCCGAAATGCTGGCGCTCTGCCCCGACCTCGAGCAGCGCAAACACGCTTATCAGCACAGTGCCGACGAGGGTTGTAACTGGTTTGTCGCGGTGGAAAACTACAACGAGTGTTATCACTGCGGCAACTGCCATCCGTCTTTCGCCAAGGGCATCATCGATCCGAATTCCTACTCGATACAACCCTATGGCGAGATCCAGGTGTTGCACCACAGTTCCGAACCCTCGCATAGCGACGAAACCTGGTACGACACGGACGGCGCCGACTACGGCAGCTTCTTCCTGTGGCCGGCTTCGTCGATCCAGTTTTACCCCGGCGGCGTGGTCAACAGCTTCGCCTGGCGCCCGCTGGCGGTCGACGATGTGCGCGTATTCCGCGGTTTTTACTCGAACGACGGCGCAGTCGACGAAACCCTGCACAAGGTTATCGAAAACGACCGCGAAACCACCTTCCAGGAAGATCTGGACATCGTCAAGCAAGTACAGCGCGGTCTTAACTCGCGCGGCTACAAACCCGGTCCGCTGGTGCTGAATCCCGAGGGCGGCATCAACAATGAATTACCCATTTTAAAATTACACCAGTGGCTCAAGGCCGCCGTCGACTAATCCGGAGCTCCAAATCATGACTTCATCGGCAGCAAAATCTTCCGGCGGCGGCGTCAGCCAACAGGCGTTATTCGAAATCGCCGACCGCGCGCTGCCCGGTTCGGGCCTCGGCAGCTACTCGCTGGCGGAGGATATTCGTCTGATTTACTCACACGGCAAAGGCTCGCGGATGTGGGACGCCGACGGTAAGGAATACATCGATTACGTCGGCGGCGCCGGCGCCTTGATTCTCGGTCATTCGCATCCCGCGGTGGTTGCCGCCTCGCAGGCGCAACTGGAGCGCGGCGCGCACATGTTCGGCTCGCTCAACGATGTCGCGGTGAAGCTCGCCGCACGCCTGGTCGAGGATATCCCCTGTGCCGAGAAAATCGCCTATGCGACCACCGGCTCGGAAGCGACCGCTTACGCGATGCGGCTGGCGCGCGCCTTTACCGGGCGCAACAAGATCCTCAAGTTCGAAGGCGCCTACCACGGCAACCACGACTACGCCATCGTATCCACCTTTCCGCAAACACCCGCGAATTACCCGCAGGGCGCACCCGACTCGCACGGTCAGCCCGCGGCGACGGTTTCGACGATGCTGGTCTGTCCTTACAACGACCTGGCAACCCTGCGCAAAATCGTGGCCGAACAGCATGCCGACATTGCCGCGATTATCGCCGAACCGGTGCAGCGCATCATCCCGGCCGCGCCCGAGTTTCTGCAGGGTATCCGCGAAATCTGTGACGAGTACGATATCCTGTACATCCTGGATGAAGTCGTTACCGGGTTTCGCCTCGGCTACGGCGGCGCGCAACAGTGGTATGACGTGAAACCCGACCTGTCCACCCATGGCAAGGTGGTTGGCGGCGGCGGGCCGCTATCCTGCATCGCCGGGCGCGCGGATGTCATCGGCCTGTCCGATCCCAGGCTCAAGGGCCAACCGGGTTATACCTATTTCAACGGCACGCTGCACGGCAACCCGGTAGCCGCGGCCGCGACCCTGGCGATGCTGGACGAACTCGGTAAACCGGGGGTTTACGATCGATTGAACGACTTTGCCGATGAGCTCTGCCGCGAAAGCCAGAAAATTCTCGATCGCCACGGTATCCCGGCGATCGCCGAAAACACCGGCTCGCTGTGGCAAATACTGTTCATGGATAAAACCCCGCGCAACCAGGCCGACATGCTCGGCGGCGACCAGGCCGCGATGCGCAAGCTCGACAGCCTGCTGATGCAGCAGGGTCAATACGTCCTGCCGGGGGTACGCCGCCTTGTATCCACCGCGCATAATGCGCAAGACCTCGAACAAAGCCTGCGCGGGCTCGACGCCGCCTGCCGTATATTTAAGAGCTGCCCACCCGCCTAGGGTGGGCCACCACAAAAAGTCATCCCCGCGCAAGCCGGGCTGTGATCATCGCAGGTCTAGATTATTGGCGCTCCGAAAAAAAAGCCGCCACGAAAATAACGTGGCGGGGATAAAGCACACCGAACGGAGGAGTATGCATTCGAAACTTTCAGGTATTGCTGTTTGAGAATTTTCCGGCCAGGCGCCAGCATAGCGGCAATAGTCCGGCCGCGATCACCAGTTTTGCGAAATCACCAAAAACGAAAGGGGTTAATCCCCATTCGAGAATTGGTTTATCCCATCCGTAAAGACTACCTAGCCAAAACAGGCCCGGAATATATATCACGATGTTCCCGAATAGCATAGCCAGCGCAGTCGTGAAGGCATTTCGGTCCCAACCACGCTCGGCTAAATATCCACACATCATCGCCGCAAAAACAAAACCGACCAAATATCCACCGGTCCCAGCCATCATGTAAGCAAGACCAACACCTTTCTCAGGGGTACCGGAAAATACCGGCAGACCAACCGCCCCCTCGGCCAGATACAAAACCATAGTCGCGCCCCCCAACTTCCAGCCAAAGGCCATGCCAAGCACCAACACCACCAGGGTTTGCATTGTCATGGGCACGGGGTAAAAAGGGATCGAAATTTTTGATGAGATCGCCAAAAGCACGGAGCCGGCAACAGCCAGCACCATATTGCGGGCCAGTTGCTTATCCGACTCTCCGGGCCAAATAGTCAAAGCTAGTGTGTTATGCATTAAGATACCTCACTGAATAATTATCTATTTCAACAATTGTCGATTTTTGTCGAGTAGCTCGTTGCGCTCCGCGCGTGCCGCCAACGCTTCATCCATGGTGGTTTCGATAAATCGGGTTGGCGTATGCGGCTGCAGCTGACCGATTAAATCCATATCCGCGGAGACGATCGTACCGATCATAAAATAGCCGCCTCCCGACACCGCATCGCGATGCAGAACGATCGGCTCGGTGCCGCCGGGCACCTGAACAGAACCGTATGGATAACAGCCATCAACAATATTCGACGGATCCGATCCGGCACCGAATGGTTGTTCTCTTGCAACAAATTCGAGTGAACTGCCACCTTTGAAACGGTAACCAATCCGATCTGCTTCCGGCGCAACCTTCCAAGTGTCGCTGTAAAAACCCTTGCCGGATGCCGCCGTTATCCGATGCCAGTAAAGCCCGGGAAGCATTCTTAGTTCTGCGGGATTGCCCGGTAATCGGCGCAGGTTCGATGGTACTTTGTTTCCACCTGTCGCCTCGTTACTCGCGGTCCCTAATGACAAACAATCATCTGCTGCGAGAGCACGGCCCTCGTAGCCGCCGAGCGCTCCCAACGCGTATGTGGAACGGCTACCGAGTACAACGGGTACGTCAATACCGCCGGATACCGCGATATAGGCACGCGCCCCGTACTCGAGATAATCGAAAGACAATACCTGGCCCGACTTGATTTCGAACGAAGTCCAGGTTTCCTGCACCTCACCGTCGATCTTTGGCTTCAATTCAGCTCCCGTGACCGCAACCACGGCATCACGCTGGAATTCCAGGTCAGGGCCCATGAATACCGCTTCGAGAACCGCCAGATCCTCCGGGTTTCCGACCAGCAGGTTGGCGCAGCGCAGCGCAAACCGATCCATGCCGCCGGAAATCGGTATTCCGAGGTGATAGTAGCCTGGTCTGCCCAGGTCCTGAACCGAAGTCAATAAACCCGGAGCAAGCACTTTAATCGCCATTGAGGGCCTCCATCAGCGTTTTGTTGTAGGCATTGATGTCTGACTCAAATTCTTCGAGGGAAAAAGTGATCGCCGAAATTTTCGGTTCGAACTGTCTCGCTTCGACGTCTTCCGTGATCTGATCAAACTCCTGCCGTTCGATCGGCTTGAACTTGACGATGTCTCCTGGATTGAAAAGCACCATGAAATCTTGTAGATGCGAGATTTTCTGATGGGGGGTCGTATATCGGCATCGGGGTGATGCCAAACATTTGATAGCCGCCTGCACCCCTTACCGAGTAAATACAGGAAAAGCAGCCACCGTAGCCGACCGTCTGCTTGGGAGTATCAGTACGCGGGCGCAAATATTTAGGGACCTGGATTTGTCGTTTCCGTTCTACCATTTGGTACATGAACGGCAATCCCGCGACAAAACCTACCATCGAAACAAACCACGGCGAGCCGGCATGCGCTTCGACAAAGGATTCAACCGAGTCGAAGCCATTGATCCGAGCGGCGTACTCCAGATCGGTTGCAGTCGGATCCTGGTGGCGCTCCCTGAAGCGCATAAGCGTTTCATGGGTCCAGGGATCGCGATAAAAGACTGGAACTTCGATTATGCGCGTAGCCAGGCTATGATCGGAGTGCTCGGCCTCGCCTTCTATTAGTTTCAATTCGGCCAGCATTTCGTTCGGATGAATCACATCGGGATCAAACTTGATTTGAAACGATGCGTTTGCGGGACAGATTTCGGTGACGCCGGAAATTCGGGCTTCACGCACCGCAGTGGTCATCGAAAGGCTCTTGAAAAAAGCTTGTAACGACATTTCTTCGTCAACCTCCACGAAGATATGTTCGTCACCTCCAAATGAGTAACGGGTATTCATCAAGCTACTTCCTCACATTCTGATTTTTCGATTGAATTGGCGTCCAGCCACCTTTCCAGCCAGCGGGTATCGAATTTTCCGTGCCGGATATCGTCGGTCTTTGCCAACGCCTCAAATAATGTCTTGGTGGTGGGTATACCCTCTACTTCGAATTCATCAAGCGCTCGTTGCATACGCCGAATTGCAGCTTGACGATCCTGATCCCAGACGATTAGTTTTCCTAGCAGCGAATCGTAAAAAGGCGGGATGGTATAGCCGGTATAGATAAAGCCGTCGAATCGAACCCCGGGGCCACCCGGCAGTCTGAGATTTTCGACCATGCCGGGGAAAGGCATGAAATCCCTGGACGGATCCTCGGCGTTAATCCTAATCTCGATCGCGTGGCCCTTCGCAACGACATCTTCCTGCGTAAATCCGATTTCTTCTCCTCCGGCTATTTGAATCATTTCGCGGATTAAGTCGATTCCGGTAATCAGTTCACTGACGGGATGTTCGACCTGAATTCGTGTATTCATTTCAATGAAATAGTAATCCTGGGTTATATCGTCGTAGAGGAATTCGACCGTGCCCGCCCCCTTGTATTTCACCGATTTGGCTAACTTCACCGCGCTCTCGCAAAGTCTTTTCCGCACCTTGTCGGGGATTAATGCTGCGGGCGCTTCCTCCCAGAGTTTCTGACGCCGACGCTGTATGGAACACTCCCGCTCCAACAAATGCACTGCCCTTCCGCCGTCGCCAATCACCTGAACTTCGATGTGCCTCGAGCGTTCGATAAATTTCTCTATGTAGAGGCCGCCGTCACCAAATGCAGCCTGGGCTTCTGCGCTTGCCTGGGGAGCCTGTAGCTCAAATTCGTCAATGTCATGGACAACCCGAATACCCCGTCCACCGCCACCCGCCGCTGCCTTGATCATCACCGGAAAGCCGGTTTGTTGCGCAATTTCCCGGGCTTGCTCAAGGTCATCGATTCGCCCCTGACTGCCGGGAACCGTAGGCACAGCAGCGTCTGCCGCCGCCTGCCGGGCGGCAACCTTGTCCCCCATTTTGCGGATGGTTTCAGCGTCAGGCCCAACAAATATCATGCCGGCAGCGGTCACAGCCTCGGAGAACTCCGCGTTCTCCGAGAAAAATCCGTAACCGGGGTGCACTGCGTCGACCTTATGCTCTGTGGCAGCGGCGATAATATTGTCGACATTGAGATAGGATTTACTGGCCGGTGGCGGCCCAATTTCGACTGCGACATCGGCTAACTGTACGGCTAAGGTCTCAGCATCGGCCGAACTGTGAACCTGGACGGTTTTGATGCCAAGCTAGCGGGCCGCCCTAATGATTCGAACCGCGATTTCACCCCGGTTTGCGATCAGGATGGTTTTGATCATTGAATTCTCCCTGGCGACACCATTCAGGTTTCGATTTCAACCAGGGGTTGTCCGGCCATAATCTGAGCTTCGTTTTCGACCAGAAATGCGCTTAAGGTACCGGCAGCATCGGCCTTGACCTCGTGAAATGACTTCATGACTTCGATCAAACCAATCGTGTCTCCTACCGAGACGCCATCCCCTGCATTCTTGTAAGGCGGTTCTTGCGGAGACGAGCTCCGGTAAAAGACACCTTGACGTGGTCAAGCTTTTTGATACACCCCAGTTAAGCGGCATCCTTCATTTCCAGACATTGTTTTTCATAATCGTTCGGGCTGACATAACTCAGCGTCGAATGTAATCGATATGGGTTA
>Ga0126334_10000648_pt1 | contig 10317 bp, 7 predicted proteins | sample InaspJWI49metaG_FD_94491 | JGI IMG/M metagenome (GOLD analysis project Ga0126334, IMG submission 94491) | Marine gutless worms symbiont microbial communities from Oahu, Hawaii - Inanidrilus sp. 2 OAHU.JWI-49 metaG | ecosystem: Host-associated > Annelida > Digestive system > Unclassified | place...
TGTAAGCAGTGGAAACTTCATGAACGTTACACCGTTTTTAATTGGGAAGCAGACCACCTCGATAAGTAACCAGCCACCCAGGCCAACTCAGCCTCCTACATTCCGCGGGACGAAATGAGTACCGGCCAAAGTGCGACGATGCTCTGCGGCCGGGGAGTAAACGCAGGTATGGCTCATTTCATACCTGGATAACGTGTGGGTGGCAGCATGCCAGCCTGAGTGCTTTAGAGATGAGTACCTCATAAATTGTTACTGAATCCTCTTTGCAGCAAACAGTGACATAAAAGTAGAAAATGCATGCCTAGTTGCACTCGCAGTATTTTCCTTTTAAGGGTGCTTATGTTTCGGGGGCTTTTGGTTTTTTTGTGGAAGCTTATTCTCTTACAGTTCGGCATAAATGCATAAATCTCCACTACAAATTAAGTATACACAACCGTGACAATTAAACTGATGATGACTAGACCTATTTGTATACTGACATATGTGTTTAACTTATTGTACGTTGCTTCGATTTGACGGTTTTACATGTACATCGACAATGTCGTATTGCTTGCAGCCGGACAAGCTGGTCGAATGCTTCCAATATTTCCTGCAGGGTCTTGGCCTTGGTAAGATCGTCAACACTAACTCGTTTGCGACTTATAATCCAATGTACTGGTTTACAGTTTTAGCTCATTATATGATTGTTTTGACGAACAAAATTTGGTTTCACAGTTAAAACTTTTCATTAACAAAAATCTTACCGCACGATTTCTTTACTATAGGCCCTTAATGCCCTTTACATATTGTCAGTTTAAATTTACTTTGCTGCTGACTATTTGTCTATGGTGTATACCTATCACTCTCCAGGCGTATGTAATGTTGCTACCCTTGGGCAAAGTGAAATATTCAAGATGGCGTCCAAGATGGCTGCCGCGAAACGAAATCTTTTATTTTATTCAATTTTTTGACAGCCATATCGTTACAATTGCAATAAAATGTCTTTTTCCACGTTACTTGACATAAACATGTCATCAGCGATATTGTTATCAATGTATAACAGCAATTTCCAGTTAAACGGTTGCTATGGTAACGGTTTGCCGTGGCGACGAAGTTGCGGTCGTGTTGGGTCGGGTTGGAGGCGTGTGAAACTGCATGAGTGGTGCGGTGTGGGTGGCGGCGCTGCAGTGTCGTCGGTGCCGATGCAGAACGTGGCCAAGCCGACGCGCGGTCGCTCCATGTCGATGCAGGATTACGACATCCCGCTGCGCAAGCGCATCAACAGCACGCAGATGACGTGCAGCCCTGTCATCGACGCCTCGCCGTCCAGCGTCGACGGCGACACGGCACCACCAACAGCAGCAGCAGCAGCAGCCGCCGCGGGCGGCGGGGGAGGCGGCGGCACCGAGCAACTGGTCGCCAATTGACTCGAGCAGCCGCCGTGACGTCACCGTCGGCAGTGACGTCACGTCGTCGTCGTGATGGGATGAAAATGTCAGCTGCGGTGACGCGCCACGCGCATCAATCAGTCGCGGCGTCTGTTATAATCAGCTCGTCCCTTCGCCGCTCCTACAGCCTCGTACATGCCTACAGCCCTGCACGTCCTGTTGACTAGCTATGCCGGCCGCGTCTAGCCGTAAGCGTAATGCATCTGGCCGGTGTCCGTCCGTCTGTCCGTTCGTCTGTCCCGTCGCGAGTAAAGACGTCTAATAGCTTGATGTGTGGCTGTGACAGTTGGGCAGCGGAACGGCACATCTTCTATACTCAAAGTCTCAAAATGACTCACTAGGGGGCAGCACCGACGCGGCCAGCGTATGTCTTGGTCCAAGCACGAGGACCAGTACAGTTGTTGTATGAAAGAAGCTTCATTCGCGTCTCCTACATTCGCAAACCGTCACGACGAATCTATGCGGCGCCAAAACGCGTTAGAAAGTGCTTCTATTTGATTTGACTCGTTCACAGGCACCGAATTATTATGCTCAGAACTCCACTACTTCGAATTTGCCGTTGTACAACTTGTTGTACAATAGATCCACGCACAGCAAATCGAAGTATTGGGGTTTGAGCCAAAGTCGATCTGTTAGATGCATACGACTGTACAGGCTGATGGCAATGCATGTACATTTCAATTAATTCACGCGCAGTTTCCATTGCTGCAGTCATCCTGTGTGCGGAATGCTTTTCCAATAATGATAGCGACGTCATGGACTTCATACTGCAGCTGTCGAACGCGCGTCATACATAGGCCGTGTGCAACTTCATTTAGTTATCGTCTGTGTAGTTTGCTGTCTATATTGTGTAACAGTTCAGATGGACGAACAGACATGTCGGGAGGGGGTTATAAGTGTTTTAAAACGTCACAGTGGCCCCTTCCCCATTACCACCTTAGTTAGTTTGTAGTTATTTCTTTTTGTTCAGAATATTTGCAACATTTTTGGGTTGTGTCACGTTAGATCACATTAAATCACACTGTATAAAGATAGACTAGCAGTGGTGGATCCACGGGGTTCGTCGGTTTCGCGTAAACCTACTCGCGCCTTCTGTCGTCACTGTATGAAACCGCCGTCTACAAAGTATCCCCCAAAAGAGCGACACCAAACTCATGGCAGTAACTCTGTCAAACCTTAACAGAGTTTCAAATTCTTTCACTGGCAGATTCTCTAGGAAATTTGCAATAAAGCAATTATTATTTGATACCAGAAATTGCCGTGTTCAAGAAATGAGTGAAACAATTTGGCATGAAAGACTCAAACTGTCATGTAAGATTCAGCCATTTAAAACAGTAGTTGAAAAAGTGCTGTCTGGAGATGTGAGCATTATTTAATTAACTGACACAAATATTTTCACAGTGCCCATACTGCACAGCCCACAGAATGATTGATTACACGGGTCTGTGTCATAAACATCACAGGTAACTGCCTTTGCTCACGATCATCAACGTTCAGTTAGTTGCTGATGGCACCAGTTAGCAAGTTAAAATCGTTTTACACCACTTTGCTAATTATGCAGGCCAATTAAAATCAGTGTAACAACAGTTAACAACAGCTGTTTCTTGCTGTACTCAAGATGTATAATGAATTCTTCATCTTTCCCAGCATGGTGGCTAGGCGCACAAAGTGCGTGAAGTAATCCACCTTTTTGTCTGCAACTTTGCCAAAAGTTTAACGATTCAAAAAGTTTTTTTCACTGCCAAAAAACTCAGCAACAAATTTGTAAAAAATATGGCTATTGAAAATTTCACCACACACTTACCTTGTGCTTTATCGTTAATCACGACATTAGTTTGAGAATGTCGTTTCTTTTCGGACATTGACATTTTACAATGTAGTTCAGCGACGCTATAAGATCTGGTGGGGTTTTTAGTAATCATTATATCGAAAATTTCCTTGAGAATCTGTCAGTGAGGTTTGATGAAGTTACTGCCATGAGTTTGGTCTTCCTTTTTATGGGACACGGTGTGTAATGCTAAGTTGACAAAATACTGTTTTGCTTTTCTTTCGCAATGCACGTTATAGTATAATTTGCAGAAGATCGTCAGCTTCTGGTGGACTTCCGTTTACAGGCCCTTGACGAACCCCCTTTCCCAAATCGGCACAGACTGACAATCATAATGTCTCCGGTCTATGGCGGGACTATTGGATTGGCATGAGAATAGACAAAACATGCCACAGTGGCAGCCGGTCAGCAATATCTACTCCACTGTCAGCTTGTGCCTGTAATTCTCTAGACAAACACTTGGCCATCGGCGTGAAGCGACATCCTGTGTTCGTCGCCGTTTCTGTCTGTCTGTCTCCCTCACCAGCATTGCTAGAAACGGATTTTTATTAAATTCCGAGAAGAAGTCCTCACAGCAAGAAAGAATCAGTAATATTTTGGGGGTGATATGGTTCAAGATTTACAATATAAAACGGAGAACTGCATCACGAGACTGTACATACACCATGTAATGACAGTGATAATAGTTATCCCAATTACCGAATGCCGCCGTGATATGAGCTCTCCGAGTCCTGTATAGTTTATTATTATTATTGTTATTATTATTAGACCGCATCGCTAAGCGTAGCATAAGATGCGCTATATTGCTTCAGATGTGACGCGGTCTGTCGGTCTGCCTGTGAGTTTGTCACGACCATGAGCCCTGCAGAAACCGCTCAACTCGCGTGGGCCAACATACTCATTATTATACGTGGGTGCACATTGATGCCACCTGGCGAATGCGATGGCTCGGTTATTGCGATGCGGTCTATGCTGTCGTAACTGTAGAACCTTGTTGTTATTTGTTATTAATTTACCGGTTCATATTGCGTGTTTGCGACGTTTGGTTGATGCATGTACAGCGCGAGCCAATGCTGGCGCGTTCTCGTGTTACTGCGGTAACGGCCGACACGTACGTGCACGTCTTGTGCTGCAGCATTCATTCCGCAAGTAGTCGGCGATGACAGACTATGTGAACGTGTTCATTTCTTTAGGGACATTAACTTGATGGACAAGTAGTTGATATCGCTTGCCGGACAGTTACCGCGGCATACGGTAGCTGCATTATTTAGTCGTGTAGCTTAGCAGAACCGTGTACATAGTACATACAGCATATAGCAACTCTTCTTTGCGCTACGTTTTACTGTTGATATTATTGTTGCACTGTCCTCCAGTATATAAATAGTGTAATAATATGTTTATACGTAAAACAAACGACATACATGTTTCTAATAGCTTGATAGTGCTGTTGTGTCCAGCAGATTAACTGGAAATCGCTTGAGGAGGGGTAAAAGCTTGCTGGCGTGCTGGCGCGGCGAAGCGGCAGAAATACTTGCATCTAGACGAGAGAGGCGTCGATTAGGGGCGGCGGAAGGTTTTGAAAAGTGGTGAGGCACGGTGGGCAAGACGCCGAAGGCGTCGAGGGGGATGCGGAATGGGGAGGGGGTGTCCCCCTCCCCAGCCGACTAGAAGGTCTGGGGGAGCATCGTAAGCTCCCCCAGTGGGGACCGGGGCGGAGCCCCGTCCGAAATTAAATTTGGTAAAATCTGAATGCCATGCCATCTAGTGGCACGTGTTTCACTGAATTTTCAATAATTCCATAGTGGTTGTACAGCTGTGTAGACGATTTGAGTGAAAAGACGACAAATGACGCACACACGACATGCATGGCTTTTCGTTAAGCGCGCCTTGCATCTTGCAGTGAATTAAATCCTGACTTTTATATTCAATATTTTGTAATTTACTGTAATTTTAAATTAATACACACCATTTTCAGCATAATGGCGGCCCTATGCGAACCACTGTGCATGCTTTCGTAGCTGTCGTTTGTAGTTTCATCACTTTCATGTATAGTTATAGGCCTACACCATGAGTCAAAAAAATAAGACGCATAACTTCCCCGAATGTTAACCGATTTTCAAAATCCTTTCGCTGGCAGACTCAGTGGTAAATTTACAGCAAACTCATGTTAAATACCACACCTGAAATATGCCGCTACACTACCGTGTGAAATATCTATGTTCAAAAATCGCCATGCTCAAGAAGCAAACTGCCATGTAAGACTTAGCCACGGAAAAAACTGTTTTCTGGTAACATATTCATTATTTAATTCACTAACAAAAGATTTTTACACCACTGCACCAGCGACATAAAAATCCAATTACACAACTGCTGTAACAAAGAAAAAGATGTTGCAGCAAAATACTGTACATGATCAGCAGTCCGTCAGTCACTGATGGCATAAGTCTATCAGACAGTAAATCAAATCTGGTCTACAGCAGTTTGATATTTGTCCATAATAAACTCACCGTAAGCTGCCTATTAACATAACAACAATTAGTAACAGTTTCTGTCCGTCACACACAAGTTATTATTTTACTTATCTGGCGAGTTCTGCATCTTTGAGGACAAAAGTCTGAGGCCAATGGGGTGTATGACACGATCAGCCATTCTGTTTGTTACTTCGCCAAATGTTCACCGATTTTAAAAATTCTTTCACCAGCAAATTGAATGAAAAATTTTCAATGAAACGACTTAAAGGTGGATAGAAACATGTATTCCAAATCCTTCCATAACGAATGCAAACATCCACCATGTGCTGTAATCCAGTACAACTGATTATCGTGCATTTGTGTTCCATCGCTGCTTAGGAATACACATGGTGCGCCGTAGAACCGCAGGGGTGCGAAGTATTGTGATGAGTATGTCTGTTTAGTTGTCCGCTTGCATGACTCGAAAACCACAGGCCGAACTTCGCCAAATATTTGTGCATGCTGCATATGGCCCTGGCTCGGTTCTCCTCTGGAGGCGTTGCGATACGTTATGTACTTCCGGTTTTGTGGATGACGTCATGTTTTCATACATGGCTCTTTGGCGCATTATGTGTATTCCTAAGCAGCGATAGAACACAACACGCATAACAGCAGAGATTCCAACCACATCTTGCTCAAAGATAAATACCACAAGTACTCATTGTTGCGAGACGCCGAAGGCGTCGAGATGGGTGGGGAATGGGGAGGAGGTGTCGTAAGCTCCCCAGCGGTAATTGAATTTGGTAAAATCTGAATGCCAAATAAGCCCTCTGGTGACACGTATTTCACTGTAGAAATAAAAAAACGGCGTCACACGAAAATATCCCACATTTGTCGGTTATAATGTTTCATAAGTTTACAGACCAGAATATCACGTTGTAAGTGACAATATACTAGTATACATGGAAATGGAGTTGAGTTAAGATGAGTTGGTACATCTGCTATGCAGCGTGCCTCACGTGCATCACCAGGCCAAATTTTCGTGAGGCAAAATGACTTTAGTGAGCTTTTATGCTATGACTGCCTGTGAGCGCCTAATTGCTGCGCAGTGAGGGGTGTCTGGGTAGGCAACTCGTAGAGGAGGTGTAAACAAAACACTTAGTGTCCAACTTACAGTACAGTAGGTAGGCCTATACCGACGGAAGAATCGCCGGCCATGGTCAAATAACGATGGAGTCGCATGCGTTGGAGCTTGTGGAAAGCTGGCGTCATAAAATTGACTTGCTGACGAGGCGCGTGTGGCGTTGTCGTTGATCGAGTCTGGCAGCTGTTATGCCGGTTGCTGCGCGATAGCATTCACGTTATTGAGTCGTCCGTGTGACCGAGTGAGTTGCAACCATAACGACGACGTTGAAAATCTCTTCTGATGAGTGACGGAAAACGCACCGGCACTGTGCGCGCTGTCGGCACGTTGCTGTGGTTGTAATTGAATACTATAGCAGTTCAGCACATGCACTTTCTATTTTGTGAAGAATTTTTACACGGATAGGTAAAAGAAAAAGTTCACATGTATCGGCGTTAAGGAGGATTGTGGTTTTTTGGTAACGTCCACATGCGAACATGGCAGCCGTACGCTCCCTGGACAAAAATCTAAGATGCTCATGTATCTATGCTTTATTTTGGCCTTTCAGAGTTTTAAGACTTGTTACAGTAACGTTTTTTTTGCTTTTTCAAAAATTGCACGATTCGGTAACATCTGATGCTAATCAGGTGGTGTAGGAAAAACGCTGCAGGAGACTCCGTCAAACAATACTGCTTCAGACGACGTAACTGTGTGTATGGCCGCAGATACTGGAACCGACTATAACCCGTAGCACTTTGATTGGCAGAACTCACATTGTCCGCATTCAATCGTCAGCTTACATCTTGCCAGTTCCAGCACTAACCATCTTCCAGCATCTCTGTGCCGCGGGTGTTGTGTATCGTCCGGCGCCGGTGTCACTCGTGTTGACTACAGATGTACCAACTCATCTTAACTCAACTCAACTAGCATTAGAACTTGCAGTGAAGGTCATAGCTGTGTCAGTCAGTGTGGTAGACTGGTTACTCCACCTCCGATATGGGGGAGCGGAGTATTGTGATGAGCGTGTCTGTCTGTGTGTGTATGTTTGTATGTCCGAGATAATATCTTAGGAACTACACGTCCGATCTTCACACCAATTTTTTATGCGTGTTAACTATGGCCGTGGCTTGGTTCTCCTCTGGCGGCGTAGCGATACGTTATGTACTTCCGGTTTTATGGATGACGCCATATTTGCTCATAAGCCAAGGTTGCTCGACATCGCCGCCCAGCTGAAGCGCAGTGTACACGCAGCATTGGGCTTGGCTATAAACTGCGCAGTAATACCACTTGCAGGCCAACGGACGCACGTGAACACTTGTCGGACACGTAAAGTAACTTCCCACGTGGCAACAACGGGGGCGGAGTCTGCGGTCTATGACTGCTCAGTTACGCGAGCGGCGGCTGTGTGGCGACGCTGCTAATGTCTCGACGTCGTGCCGTTCATCGTCCAGCTCAGTCTATACAGTACACACAGGCATCATTCGCCACACTCTACAGTGTGAGTCAAAAATTTTTGCTCCCTCAAGGTTTTTTGTAAATATTTCCCCGACGACTGAAGATTTTAAAATAAAACTTTACACATCTATTCTATGTTCATATCTATGGAAAATTACAAACTTTTATTCAATTCAACTTTGACAAACCTATGTCATACTAAGGGCGATCATATAGTGAGTTTTTAAAAGAAACAGTAGAAAAACGCGAAAATTGCGATATCTCTGCAACAGTATGACCTCATCTATACAAAATTTGGCATGATAATGCAGATCTTCTCTCAAGTGCTCCTGCGGTTAAACAATTTACTTTCAAAAATCCAAGATGGCGGACGGCCGATACGCTAGACAGACCCGTTCTGCATCAAGAGATCGCAATTTTTCGATTTTCAAGATGGCGGCTGTCCGCCATCTTAGACTTTTGGAACTAAAATTTTTAACATCCATACACTTCAGAGGCACGTTCTGCACCATCGTGCCAAGTTTTGTGGAAACAAGTCATGCTGTTGCAGAGATGTTACATTTTTTCGCTTGCGCTTAATATGGCAAAACATTGTTAAAATTAGAGATAATTGAATAAACTTTTGTACTTTTGCATAGATATGAAAATAGAATAGGCGTGTAAAATTTCACGTAAAATTTTCCAGTCATTGGGGAAATACTGCCAGAAAAACTTGGGGGTAAATGCTATGACTCACACTGTATAGTCTATAATAAGACTAACAAGCTGACAACTTCTTCTTATGCATCACCTATTCGAACCAAACATTACCATCGCCTGCGCTACAGATGTAGCGCAGGCGATGTCAACGAAATCGTATTGCAGCGATTGGTTATAATCGGGAGTTTTTCACCGGCACCAACGCATTTGTTCTGTGAAATCTAGCAGGATTTTTGAGGAAATGGCATCGATTCTTGACGAACAGTATGACGGCTTAGACTGTGATGCGATGCGCTAAATATTGAATATTAATTTTATACATTGATTAATATAAGGTGACAGTGACGTAATTTCAATGCCAGCTAGCTTTCGATGCCATCTTGTGGGCAAAACTCTCATAAATGTTTGCTACTGTGATATATCACTTAAATACGCTTTGTTGGCAAGCTAGTGATCATACATTTTCATGAACCAGCGGATCGAATGTTATTGAAATAACGCGATAACTCTTCGCCCTTTAACTCCTCATTATGCTATGTTATACCCACAAAATGGCGATCGTATCGTGGCCATAGATTCTGTGACGTCACCACCCTGTATACAATTATATTGGGAAAATTCGAAAAATAATGAATGACGCATACCAACCACCGCCATGCCAGTCTAAATCGGCACAGTGTCGTAACGGCCACTTGCGTGTAAGTGAATTGGGTTCGGCCTGGTATTTAGTTAGTCAACTAGTAAGGTTAATACGTAGTTTGTATGAATTGTGCTAATGTGTTAATGCAGGCCTACTCTGTTTTAATATGCATTTAGTGCAAGTGCTTCTAGAACAGCAAACATGTCTTCTCATTACCGCCATTTTAAATGCAATATTCACAAACGTGGACGGAAATCAAAGTTATTTTATTGCCGGGTGCATCACTGCAACCTGCAACTGCAAATACATCGAAATACTTCTCGCCCGGGCTCCGTTCGAGCCTCCTGGAAGCGAAAAGCGCTCCGACAGACTCTCTAGCTGGATTTACAGGAGTAGAGCTGGAACAAGAACGGAAGAGAATGCAAACAGGATAGGATAGGAAGGATAGTGGAAAGGGAAGTGGAACGAAAGGTTACGAAAAAGGAAACAGAAGAGAAATAGTCGAATAAGCCTAAAGAACAGGAATGACGACAAGAGGTGATTCTTTCCATCTGTGCGTCCACTAAGTATCAGTCAAGAATTGTCGAGAGATTTGGACTGATCTCCGTTGAGAATGATCTAACCAGTTTTATGGAACTTAACGGCATTAATGCAAAGCACCTTTCAAGCTGTGAGCGACGGAATGACTCGCGAAA
>Ga0126334_10000649_pt1 | contig 10292 bp, 4 predicted proteins | sample InaspJWI49metaG_FD_94491 | JGI IMG/M metagenome (GOLD analysis project Ga0126334, IMG submission 94491) | Marine gutless worms symbiont microbial communities from Oahu, Hawaii - Inanidrilus sp. 2 OAHU.JWI-49 metaG | ecosystem: Host-associated > Annelida > Digestive system > Unclassified | place...
AAAGAGGAGGCAACCCTTCCTCTAACCATCCCCCTTTTCTCCCCTCCCCTCCCCTTTTCTCCCTTTTCCTTATCCCTTAACCTCCTCTTCCCTCCCTTCCACTTAGAAGTAGGACCCCTCCCACGATTGAGGCTAGGGGTTCTAGGGGAGCGCTGAACACATTTGTCATACTTTGGGCTATCAAAAACGCGTCTAGTGACATCTTTGGTTCTTTTATGTGCTCGTGTTACATGTAGTATCACCGGTTACATAACGAGGAGGCAATTGCATCCACGTGCCTCAACGTAGCTGCGACCCTGGCTGGTATCTACACTGGGTCCCAATTGAAGTGACCCCAAAATTTAAGTCCACTTAAATTCAGCATAATTTGACAGAGACATACATCGTTTTAACTGCACTAGTTGCTGTTTATTCAACACAAACTGTACAAATTTCAACAAGACATGTCGCATATGTTTTGTGATATAACGTTTTAAAAGTTGCTCTTGAAAACTGCATTTTCCAAGATTGTGAACTCCCATTGGTTACTGAATGAGTTGCCGTTTGTGTCAAATTCTCAACTAGGGGACATTGGATTGGAATCAGTCAACCACAAGAAACGAAAAGTGAAAATTTGTGGACACAAAAAGCACAAATTTCTCATATTTCGTCGTGGGTTGTGTGCTACGGTGAATCTGTTGTGACCTCCATTGATGCCACGGACATTCACCGCGAGATGTAAGCTTACAAACAATGACTCGATTACTGTTTACACTCTTATTCGATGTGATGTTGCTCAGAAAAGAAAACAAAATTTTACCAAATATTTCAAGGCAATATATTTAGTGCAAGATAGTTGTTACAGGCACGGTCTTCTTTATCACTCGATCGACTGCAGCGAGTACATTAAGTGACTGATTTCCTGTACTGGCGACTTTCATTTCGAACTGATAGTCTTCATATTTTCATAGATTCGTATAAACTAGACGATATATTCTGTTGAAGCTCGTACATTTTTTGTTAAAAAAATAGTAATCACCCTTTACTTAAAAGGGTGTGTGTTTATGTTGAATAGAAATGGATTAGAATTTTGGCGTCACTTCAATTGGGACACAGTATTTCACAGAAACAGTTAACTAAAGTAAAATAGTTATTAAACTTTATCAAACAAATTCAAACTTTTCATCTGTGTGTCAGAATGTTGCTATTCATGTACACCAGAGGTAATAATTTTCAGAAGTATGTACTGTGTCAAGAAGCCACAATGAAACCAACGTCATTTGTTATACACACGAAAATAAGTAAGCTGATTGCTTCAGTTGCTGAAAAATGTAAACTATATAGTGAGGCCTATGACTGATAGTAACTAATTAGGGGTGTGCAAAGGAGATGTCCATGCAATACACACTTAACGAATTATTTTCCGTCAAATTTTTAGTTAATAACTATCTTAAATTTGCCTTCAGTGCTTTGACACTGTTGGTTGGGCGGCAGGAAGGGCATCCGGCCTGTAAAAATTGAGTCGGGGTGCTGGCGTGGTTATGTGTCTGGAGCGAGGTGCAGACTTGCATATGGCCCAGCTGATGCCACTGCCACTCACTGTCTCTTGCTTCAGCAAAATCCAGACTGGTTTTACTTTTATGGTACCGGCTCACCCGGGTAGTACCGGACAAAGGGCCGTTAAACGGGCGTTTGTGTGTGTAACTATTTTAAATTTATGATTTATGGGACCATGAAGTTTGAAAAAAAATCACACTGACATCTTTAAGCATAGCAGGCACGCTGCGTGTTTACTTCGGGTTGCGAATGGCGCATTGTTTATGCAAAAAATGGGGTTTAGAGTTAGAGTTCGGCTTAGTATTAGTGTTAAGGTTAGGTGCGGTTTAGCTGTCGCAGCAGCGTATCGGCCACTGCACTGGTCCATAAAAACGTGGCACCTTGCATATGTTGCCGCACTACCTTGTGAAACAGCATTGTCAGAAAACAAGCGATTAACGAAAATTAAAGGGTAGTGTTGGTGAGATTTTCAATAATCACTTCACTCTAAATTTACTACAAAATCTTTGAATGAAAAAAAATTCGAAATTCGGTTAAGATTTGACAGAATTATGGCCACGAGATTGCTGTCACGTTTTATGGACCACAGTGTTGTTTTAACGTTGTCATTGATTTCGTTATTTTCGTATGTTTTGAACGCCGATAGCGGCCGATAAGTCGATACGCCACTGCATTAAGTTAAGTTTGTTCGTTGTTTTTCTTTACTTTATATTTTGTGTGCTATACCATTCATGGTGAATAAGATTACCATTAATTGTTGTAATTATTCTTATTTTGTTTAATTAAGTTTAGTTAAGTCCTGTTTCTGTTCTGTTTTTGCTACCATTTTGTGGTGAAGTAAAGCTGTGTATTAATTAAAAGCTACATCGATTTACCTTTACCTACCTTCGGCGGCTGGCAGCAGGAATGTTGCAGGGTGTTGTTGAATTGTTGCAGACAGCGATGCGGGCAGTTGTTGCTGATGTTGATGATGATGATGATGATTCAATGATGATGAATGGTACGATGAAGCAGAGTGCAACTGATGACAATCAACCGTCGAGGAAACTCGACTTCTGCCGGACGCAGGAAACGAAATTGTCGATCTTCTAGTTAACAAGTCTGCATTTTCAGTCGTCCCGTCGTTTTGTACTGCCAAGTCGTCGGTTTCTGTCGTCGTGCTCAAAATGTCGCGGATAAAAAACGACTTTGTGCGCTCCGTGGAGCTCACGACGTCGCGTCGAAATAGGTCGTCGATTAAAAATGCCATGATCCGTCGCCAAAACCTGCTCTCCCGTTGCCTGATTTTCGAAGTGCTTTGAGTTTTGTACTTAAACGGCGTGTAATTTCTGCCAATAGGCCTATGTGACATCAAGAAGGCGGTAGTCATGCAATGGCGGCTTGTGATTGGTCAGTGCCCGTCTAAGCCCCGCCCACATCGTCACACATCAGTCTAGTGATAACGATGTGACGTGATTCTGCTGCTGCTGCTGCTGCTGACGCCGTTGCTGCTATTGCTGCGTCACGAGATCTGTCAATTGCCGTTGAAGCCTTGACGATTTCACTGTCGACACTTGGAAAACTACTAGCGGTCGCAGATGGACCCGCGCGACGGGATCGTGCTGTAGACAGAGCCGGACGATCACTGTGATAAACTGACCATTGACCGTCGCCGGTATTGTCAACTTAGTTGATCGACGACGGCCTAGTTTATCACGCTAAGCGAGCTAAGTTGACAAAGTGTATGGGCATGGTGAAATTTTTATATCTAGAGTTTCAAAGTTCCTGACGGAAGTGCCTTTAGTTTTGTAGATTTCTGAAATTCATTACAACACAGTGCAGAATTGGTCAAAAAAAGTCTCCGTGCCAAAAACCAGCTCGATCCATCCAACAGTTTCGATAGAACATCCACTTGTGACAGACAGACAGACAGACAGGGCTATGAGTAGTACCACGTCTACATAGCGTCGCGCGGATAGAAATTGACTATTTTACATTACATTGCATTACATTACATTACAGCGTAACGACCGTTAGCCAATCTTTCCAATCACTGTCTCTTTGAACAATTGCTTTTTGTCGCATTTTGATGGGAAATTTATTTGATATACACAGGGTGAAGTAACGTCACAGAGTCTGTGGTCACGGTACGATCGCCATTTTGTGGGTATAACACGACATAATACTGCGTTAAGGTAAAAGGCGAAGGTTTATCTTGTTATTCAAATAAAGTTGAATCAGTTAGTTTCAGAAAATGTCCATATGATCGATGACTTACCAACAAAGCGTATTTAAGCGATATCGCAGTGACAAACATTAATTTTGTCAGAGTTTTACCTACAAGATGGCGGCAAAAATCAACTGGCATAGACATGGAACGATTATTACATGTACGTCACTGTCACCCTATGTATTACTCGGACAGTGTGAATATTCAGCACGGCTTCCCACACTATGCATTAGGCCGCATCGCAGCAGTAGTCAGGTGCGGTATATTGCTATAGACGGAGTAGCGTGGTCTAGCTGTCTGTGTGTCTGTCGATCACGATGAACCGGCGCGTCGGAATCGTGCTGTAGAGGTTGACGATCAATGTGATAAACTAGCGCTCGACCGCCACAGATATTGTCAAGGTCCAGTTTATCTCGCTAAGCGAGCTAAGTTGACAACACTTAGCGATGATCGACGTGCCGTGCGTGGTAAATTTTTCTAAGTCCAGAGTTTGCAGGAATGGATAAACCGAGCAAGATACCAATTGGTGGGCCCATGGAATCATTAGGGGCCTATTAGATGGGGTCCATGTCCCACACCAGAACTAGCATTATTTGTTAACCAATTTGCACTTTTCTTCTAGTCCTACGTTCTAGCGCACACAAACTTTCTCCTTTTCCTCCACGTTTTTTTTACTTTCCCCTTTGTCGTCTCTTTCAATTCTTCTTTCTCCTCCTTTTCTCATCCTTTCCATCTTTCCACTCATCCCCTAAATCCACCCCTACTGCTGCCATATTTTCTGTTCTGATTAAACACACATTGGCGTTGGCGTTTCTGATTAAGCGTCCGCAGCGACAGAGTTTTAATTGATTGATTGATTGATTGATATTAAATATCACACGTAACAAACGTACATGCAATCAGTGAAAGTAGACAGCGTATGCAGTACAATGATAAAAACGAACATAACTAAAGGTTGCCCATACTCGATTACCGAGCGTAGGGTTTCGGAGCTGATCCCGGTTCTTGGCAGTCAGCCTGCAGGTGACGTGAGTCATAATACATAGAGTGACAGTCACGTAATTTCGATGCTAGCTGGGTTTCGCCGCCATCTTGTGGGTAAAACTTTCATAAATGTTTTTCAATGTGATAGCGCTGAAATACGCTTTGTTGGAAAGACAGTGATTATACAGACATTTTCATAAACCAACGGATCGACTGTTATTTAAATAACACGATAACTCTTCGCCCCTTAACTCCACACATTATGCCATGTCATACCCACAAAATGGCGACCGTACACTTTGTGACGTCATTTCACCCTCTGTATACGCTAAACGTCCATGAAACAACATGAAGATGACAGCGAAAATGCAATTATACGTTAATCAAGCGTTTCGGCGAATTTACATTGCACGTACGGCGTCGCTGTCGTATAGCAGATTAAATAATCGCACAGACAATAATAATTTGTTCGTGCGGTTTTGTCGTGTCGCAGATGCAATAAATTAATAACTAGAAAATTCGCGTGGATCTGTCGGAAATGAAGACAGCGGTTAATAACGACAACGGATTGTACAGATTGCCGTTATTGCCACCCACAGAGCGGCGTCGCCATGAAATTAATCATTGCTTCCGTGTTATAGCAAGACAAAACAACAACAAAAATTAAACGTCGGCCTAGCAGTAGGCCTATATCATGATAATGGTAACACTTTTGCTACCACTCCATCGAAGCCAAATTGACTGAAATATAGCAGACTTACATTGTTGTGAAACTAGTGAGAGTTGGTAAACAACTGGCCTCGCGACCTTTTTTAGGCCATTATACAGGTCAGTGTTAGGCTGGCGTTGCAACTAAGGACTAAGAGGTTTAGTTGGAGTGAAGTTTTATTGCCCGCAGGCCCTTGCTGATGACAAGTTAGCACATTCGGATTAGGGAGACAATAGAGTTCTCCTTCATAGCGTTACCCGTACCGTCTCCGAATGCATGGTTGGAAAACGGAATAGATGGTAAATTATAACGATTACAAATAAGTAACATCACTTTACAAATTAGCGTTTAAACATAACGCCACAACAGTGAATTCGGTGAATTTTGGTCTGTGTTCTTAAAAGAAAGCACGATAAGTTTATATTACGATATGTGAATGGTTTTTGCCAATTTATACACTGTGAGTCAAAAAACAAGACACTATACTCCTGTCCGTAACTTCGCCAAATGTTAACCGGTTTTCAAAATCTTTTCATCGTTAGACTTAGTAGAAAATTTGTAACAAAGTTATATTTAAATACCCCGCCACACCCTAAACGTGTCGCTACACTACCTTGTGAAATATCTATGTTCAAAAAATCGCAATGCTTAAGGAGTAAGTGAAGCAAATTGTTATGCAAGACTTAGCCACTCAAACACTGGTTTAAAATCAATGTTTGCAGAAATAAGCATTATTTAATTCACTGACAAAAAGATGTTTACATCAGTCACATAAAAAATCCCATGACCGACTGTACACAACTGCCGCAACAAAGAAAAGATGTTGCAGCAAAATGTACGGACATGATCAACAGTCGGTCAGCAACTGACGGCGTCGGTCTATCAGTCAGTAAGCCAAAACTGGTCTACAGCAGTTTGATATTTATTGATAATAAACTCGATTAATCTGCCTATGAACATAACAACGATTAGTAACAGTTTCTGTCCGTAATACACAAGTTATTCAACTTATCTGGCGAGATCTGCATCTTTGAGGAGGAAAGTGCAAGGCGAAAGGTGTGTATGACACAGTCAACCATTTTGCCTGTAACTTTACCAAATGTTCGCCAATTTTAAAAATTCTTTCACCAGCAAATTGACTGATAAATGAGTAGCAAAGTAACTCATCATTCCTTAAATGCTTGGCTATACTAGGCCTACCTTGTGATTTATCATCAATTACCATACATACTTCAGATTGACGCCATTTTTCTGACATTCATATTTCACAAGGTAGTGTAGCGACATGTTTAAAGCATGATGGAATATTTAAACACAAATTTGTTGCAAATTTACTACGGAGTCAGTTAGTTAAAAATTTTGAAAATCGGTTAATATTTGGTGAAGTTATGGGCAAGAGTTTGGTGTCCTGTTTTTTGACTCACGGTGTAGTTAAGTTTACTGTTATTGTTGTCGTTGTTTATGTTGCTACCAGTTTGGTGAATAGACACGAATATAATATTTTCTTCGATGTACTTGGACAATAACACTTGGGGTCCCAGGAGGTCACAGCTCCGGGTTGGTTGAATCCCCAGAATCTCATATGGTTACGCCATTGGTCAAGCTGGTACGATAGTTAAAGAGGACGTTCGGGACTTCATTAGCCAGTGTACTATAGACGTTACCGGCTTGCATATACGGCAATGTGTTGACCCTGCGGTCGCTGTATTATGTAGTTTAGCATAATCGGCTGATTTGCAACAGAACATGGTGGATAATGCGATTGACTAGTAGTGATAATAATTGAAAGCGTCCGCCAGCACATGCGGAATGGACACTTAACTACTAGCAATTCCTGCAACGTTGTTTGTCTATAATTTCAGTTGTTGTCTGGTAAAACAAATGGCTATTTAAGATGCATCCACGTTTGAGAGGAGGAGGCAATGCAACTTTGATCAGATGCTTGAGATCTGCATTTTACAAGGTATAGTGGCAACATTTTTCAGGTGCGGTGGACGGGATCAAAATCACTGATGTGTGAAATTTCTTCAAGAAAATTTTGCCAAAAATCATTAATCTGGAACCGATTTTTGGCATAGTTGCATTAAAAATGAAAAGGTGGACGTTTTTTTCAGAGACACAGTATAATTAAAGAGGTCGTGTGGGACTTCATTAGCCAATATACTGGCCATTGCCGACGTTACAACACGGACAAGACCGCACATATTGTGTCGACTATCTGGTCGCCGCATTAGGCCTATGTAGACAGAACGTGAACGGCAAGACTTGACACAAAAGCAGACTGCTGCCAGTATGGCTGATGCTGCTGGAGGGTTTGTGGAATCAGGAAGCAGTCAACAGAGCGTATCCGATTACCCGACTACAGCATCTCGTCGCTATCTGTCATTGTGTTGCAGTGCTCACAATTACGGCAAATTAGTCCGCGAGGGCAACACTTCCGTCCGTCCGTCCGTCCTGTTGTCTGCTATTTACTGTCACTCACTGATTACCCAGACTCATTTGCCTATTTTCATCGTCATTATATCATTCGCAAAAAGCCTATAGGTAGCCCATACTCGATTACCGAGCGTAGGGTTCCGGAGCTGGTCCCGGTTCTTGACAGTCAGCCTGCAGGTGATATGAGTAATAAACCCGGCGCCAGGCTGCCATAACTTTCCGCCAGGCCTGCAGTTACCCGCGCAACCCTTAAGAGAGCTGCTACCAATTTTGCTGCTTGGTGAACAGAGGCACAATGGGTGTGAACAGTTTGCCTAAGACTGTTACCCGACAGCGTCGCGACTGCGATTTGAACCCGGGCCTTCTACGCCTGATTCCAGCACGTTAACCACTCGGCTACGGAGTCACCCTAAAAGCAAAAGCCTACCGACTAGTAAACTATGCGATCTTAAGCTCAAACATTGACCATCTTGTACAGGTATAAACATTGTGATTTAAGTGCTTAACGTCGCTTACCATGGCACGGTGATCAACGACGAGTAAGCTTATCTTGTAGTTGAAGATCCTGGTACAAGTTAACATGCTAACTGGCAATTACTGACTTTATGTTATGTTTTATGTCTTGTATTTAGGCCGATATCACTGAAATCTAGCATTGTTATATGCTACAACAGTATTAAACTTATTTACTTACTTGCTTGCTTACTTACTTAATTATTGTTATTGTGGCTTTGGATAAACTCGGTTAAAGTTTGCATAGTAAATAAAGCAAGAACGAACAACAGTGATAAATGTTTAAACTGGAAATAATTTTCTAAAAAATTTTGCCAGCAAACTCGCTTGCCCACTTAGCAAATTTATAGTCGTTTTTTTTTGTTTCCGACGCCTGGGCTATCATGCGTGCAAATGTGACAGCAAGACAATCGTAGATAATACACTTCACCCCGGTCCGCTGCTGCCCACTGGTGGGTCAGTCGGAGTTTACGCCGCGGTGTCAAATTCGTGCTGCCGCCTATCGAGTCACTTTGAGTATACGCCTTTTTCGTGCGCCTCTTCCTGACTATTAGGTGCTAACATGACGTGGTTCATAAACCGGAAGTACATAACGTTTTGGGGACACGGAGACACGCTATCGTAACGCCGCTAGAAAAGAACCGAGCCACGGACGTAAGTAACATGCGCGAAAATTGGTAAAAAAATTAAATGTGCAGTTCCGGAGATAAGCTCGCGCATAGACAGACACAAAAAACAGACATAATCATCACAATACTCCGCTCCTTTACAGGCAGCGGATTAAACAAAGACGTCGCTGGGAGTGCAAAAGCTGTTCATCATTAGCGATTCTAACACACCCACGGAATGCCTGCTCTAGTCCACACCGTGTCCCAAAAACGTTCAACTTTTATTTTGTCGAATAATTCAGTCGAAAGTCAACCGATTTGAAAGATTTGGGGTACACGGAATCCTCGGTCACGTATGCGATCTCGATCCTGTCCGCCACACGTGAAAAATGTCACCACTGTACCTTGTGAAATGCAGCTCCAATGCATTCGATCGAAGTTGCATTGCTTCGCTCAAAAAGTGCATGCATTTGAAATAGCCAGTTGTTTTGTCACATAAGAACGTGAATTTCGAGAAGCAACATTGCAGGAATTGTTAAAAGTGTTCACTTTTCCTGATGACATACGCTTTCAGTTATCTTCACCAGCAGTCTTCCTGGTGATGTCATGTCTGCCACGTCTTTACGAATATTTCTGCGAAAACTAAAAGCACATTTATTTGGACACTCTTACCCGGACATTATTTTGTGACTGTCTCTGCCAACAGCCATAGTGGACTTCGCGGAGGTTTTTTTTTACTACTTAGGCCACTTTAAATAGTTTATATTGTTGTTAAATGGCTTTTGGGATATCACAAGGTAGCGTGGTGACATTTTAAAAGTGCGGTAGGAAATTCTATAATATACTCACGTCAATTTTTCTGCCAGAATTTCGTGTACTAAAGATATTATTATAACTGGGTGATTTCTGACCAAGTTATACTTTACTGGAAGGCAGGCCGGTCGGACGCACCGACGTACGCACGACGAACGAACGTACGTACATATACACAGATGGTTGGATAACCGGAAAACAAAATTCCTGCGGTCTCATATATTGGACGGACGGATGTACAAAGTATAGATGAACGTTCTGGGACATCACAGGCTGCGCGGTAGCGCCAGCAGTAGCACTGTGTTAACGGCGACTGGCTTTGTCAATGGGAGAGGGCAATTTTTGACCCCGCACAGAATCCACACCCCTTGACCGGTCACCAAAAATTTGTTGCTAGTGATTACGTCGGCGATCCCTACGGCTGTGCCAAATTTGGTGCAAATCCGTCTACGGGGGGCTTCTGGGCAAATGGGTGAAATATAAC
>Ga0126334_10000652_pt1 | contig 10258 bp, 5 predicted proteins | sample InaspJWI49metaG_FD_94491 | JGI IMG/M metagenome (GOLD analysis project Ga0126334, IMG submission 94491) | Marine gutless worms symbiont microbial communities from Oahu, Hawaii - Inanidrilus sp. 2 OAHU.JWI-49 metaG | ecosystem: Host-associated > Annelida > Digestive system > Unclassified | place...
GGCTGCCATTACTTTCCGCCAGGCCTGCAGTTACCCTCGCAACCCTTAAGAGGGCTGCTACCAGTTTTGCTGCTTGGTGAACAGAGGCACAATGGGTGTGAACAGTTTGCCTAAGACTGTTACTCGACAGCGTCGCGACTGCGATTTGAACCCGGGTCCTTCTGCGCCTGAGTCCAGCACGCTAACCACTCGGCTACCGAGCCACCCTACCCGAGCGTAACTAACTGTGTCATTTTCACTGGCCAGATAACACAACAAATTCGTTTCAGTGAGTGTCGACAAACATGAAGCCATTAGCCTGGCTGGCCCAGGTCACCCAAGCACGTTGGTCAAAATAAATTGTTTAGTAGTTGCGCCATGTTGAATTTCACGTCTCTGCCGCCCATCCTATCGACCGCCGAGGCATTAGGTTTCAACCTGTCCGTCCGTCTGTGTGTGCGTACGTACATAAAACTACATATGTCGGGCCTGTCTGAGATTCAAGAATTGAGATCTAATGTATCCCAAGCTTATGAGTGCATGAATGCATATTAAGCCAAGCGTCGGAATAGTTGAGGCTTGTTCACGGCGCGTGAGGTGAACTGACGCAAACTGGAGTGTGAACTGCCGCATGTACTGAGAACTAACCGAGCACTAACCGTCCTAGTTTCACTGCAGCCACAGTCGCCTAACCAGTGAACACGTGGTGTAACTGGGTCGACTTGTTCACGTCATTTCATTTCAGTTCGTGCGCTCTGAACAGGTCTTTACGAGTAGCACAAAAATCTGCTGAACTCGCCCCTATATTACTTGGTACATTTTTGTCACAGACTGTTTCGGCGCCGTTGGCGGCGTGCTAGTGTGTTGTGTGTAGTGGTTGATGATAGGTGTATCAGCTAACATACGGCGGCCCGGCCAACGTGGTCTGAGTCGCAGAGAGAGAGTGCACGGTGGCGCTGGCTGGCTGTGTTTTTGTAGGGTAGCCACGGGGAGGGATGGGGGGGCATGTGCCCCCCCCCAGTCCGGCCGGATCATGGGAATTGCCCAGAATCCAAGGAGAAAGAATTAGAGGTGGGTGGGGGGTACCGGATCACCTTGGCCAAACAAATTGCTCTGAAACACGTATTTTAGTTACAAAATACTAAATACATTTAGAAACTGAATAAAATACAAATTACACGCAGTGTATTTAATTATGTGTTTCATATACTTGTATTTCAGTTACTTGACAACTCTGCAAAAACACGCAGAACAACGTAGGTTTTTCTCATGCTTTACTAACGGCTCATGCAGTTTGGCTAAATACACAAAATTGTACTCGGTTTGGTAGCCAAGTAATGTAATATACCCCGCTGGGGGACTTATGTCCCCCAGACCTCCTGTGCCCCCCACCCACCTCCAAATCTTGGATACGACACTGTGTGTGTGTGTGTGTGTGTGTGGCAGGTAACATCAGTGCCGGCTTGACCGAGCCGAGCCGTGACTGACTGCCAAGTTGAGTGTTTGATGTAAACTGCTCAGTGGAGCCTGCAGCAGTCACACACAGTGACGCTGCTGTCAGCCCCGCCGTGACTGTGACAGAACCCGACCAGACCGACCCGTGTAAAGCCATTATCACACACCAACGTGCTGTGCTGCCGTGGGCAGTGCTGTATATAGTACTGGCCAGTGATGGGCAACGAACGTTTTACTAAAAAGTTATCAGCTTGCCTAGTCTACTTTGTTTCGTTTTGCCACACGTTTAACTAAATTCACAATTGTTAATAACTAAAACTACTGCACCCGTTTAACGGCCTCTTTTCCAGGACAACCTGGGTAAGCCGGTACCAGAAAGGGAAAACTTGTCTGGATTTAAATGAGGCAAGAGATGATAGGGTTTTGAGACGCAGTGGGCATCAGCTGGACCATATGTAAACTATCTACACCTGGCTGCAGACAGATAACCACACCAACACTCCATCACTCAATTTCTTACAGACCGGATGCTCTTCCTGACGCCCAGCCAACATTTTCAAAGCACTGAAGGCAAAGGTTACTGATTAAAAGTTTAGCTGAAATTTGTCAGTTAAAATTGAGTTTTAGTTTAACTAAGATATTTTAGTGCCTTCAGTGCTCTGACGCTGTTGGTTGGGCGGCAGGAAGGGCATCCGGCCTGTAAAAAACTTAGTGGTGGGGTGCTGGCATGGTTATCTGTCTGGAGCGAGATGCAGACTTGCATATGGCCCAGCTGATGCCACTGCCACTCACTGTCTCCTGCTTCAGTAAAATCCAGATTGGTTTTACCTTTCTGGTACCGGCTCACCCGGAAAAGGGCCGTTAAACGGGTGTGTGTAAGATATTTTAATGAGTTGCTCATGACCGGTTCTAGCTCAGCACAGTGGCTGACTAGTGCACTCAGGCCTGACACAGCACAGACGCCGGCGGGCGGGTGGTCGAGTCCTAGTGTTAGTACTGGCTGGTCTCGGGACCTCTAGTCCTACAGCCAGTGCGCCCATGATGATTGAGGATGTAGCAACGTGCCGGTACATTGTCATTTGGCAGCAGAACGCACTGGACAGAGGGCTCTCACCAGAACGCACACCCCAGCCACAGCATCAATCCATTTGCTGCAACTGTAGCGTGAGTGGGTGGCTCGGTAGCTGAGTGGTTAGCGTGCTGGACTCAGGCGCAGAAGGACCCGTGTTCAAATCGCAGTCGCGACGCTGTCGGGTAACAGTCTTAGGCAAACTGTTCACACCCATTGTGCCTCTGTTCACCAAGCAGCAAAATTGGTAGCAGCCCTCGTAAGGGTTGTGAGGGTAACTGCAGGCCTGACAGAAAGTAATGACAGCCTACCGTCGGGTTTATGATTCACGTCACCTGCAGGCTGACTGCCAAGAACTGGGATCAGCTCCGGAAACCTACTCTTGGTAATCGAGTATGGGCCAGCTTTACCTTTCTTATAGCGTGAGTGCGTGATTCTTGTAGATGCAGTCTGGCAGTGTGAAATGTGTGTGTGTTTGTGTGGCTGTTGTAGAGGAGGAATATCGTCGCTACTACACCACTGAAACACGAACTACTCGCGATCAGGTCTGTCAGCACTGCACCAGGCTCGTTCAGTTTAACTACAGCCAAATCCGCTTGAGTTGATAGCACTGGGACCCGATTATGAGTATCCACTTAGGTAGAGTATCCACTTGTCCGTGTTATATACTTTACAGTGTGTTTCAGTGGGACCAGACAGATGATATCCATTTAAGCGGGTTATCCATTTAAGTGCCTCCAGTGCTTTGACGCTGTTGGTTGGGTGGCAGGAAGGAGGGCATCCAGCCTGTAAAAATCTGAGTGATGAGGTGCTGACGTGGTTGTCTGTCTGGAGCGAGGTGCAGACTTGCATATGGCCCAGCTGATGCCACTGCCACAAACTGTCTCTCGCTTCAGTAAAATCCGTATTGGTTTTACCTTTCTGGTACCGGCTCACCCGGGTAGTCCCGGAAAAAGGGTCGTTAAACGGGTGTGTGTGTGTGTGTGTAAGTAAGTAAGTAAGTAATTAAGAGTGTTCGTATAGTGCACAATAATCAAGAGTCACAATGCAATGCGATTTCTAGGCCCCAAATAAGTGTTTTCAGGCGTTGCCTAAACTGTCCGTAGCTGGTGATCTGTCTTATAGTAGCCGGTAAACTGTTCCACACATGCGGTCCTGTGTCAGTGAAGGAAGGTTGGCAGAGACAGAGCAGACAGAGATCACATTTTCTGGCTGACTGACGTGATATAAACCGGTCAGTGAGTACTTGTGTGTGTGGGTGTATGGTGTCATGCAGGTCCGTCTATGTGTGCGTGTGTGTGTATGGTAGGAAGACGAGTTGAACAACACGCTGAACTCTCTGCTGCAGGAGTCAGCTCCGCCGCGATTGGTCGAGAAGGAGGAGGAGGTGATTTCACTGCAGCCGATTGGTCCCGGAGTCCACAACCTTGAACCTTCAGTCTCACCGACTGGCGCTACCTTGAAAACTTCACCCGTCACGTCGCCGTTCCCCACTGAAGGTACATCTGTCTCTCTCTCAGTCTCAATCAGTCTGTGAGTTTGTGTGTAGCCCTGATGTCCTGGGCGTCTGCTGTTTCTGTGATGACTGCTCGTTGAAATGCTTCGGTTTGCTAACCTCTGCTTTGGGTTTTTGCCGATGGGGCTGTTCACATATTATATAACGCAAAAATTGTCTTACCACCCATGCACCCTGTATAATATTTTTCTTACGCCCTCCCCTAAATTTATAAAAAAAATTAAAAACAAACCCCCCCCCCCCCCGAAAAATGACTGAACCAGAAATCGACACGCAAAACTGCAGCCTTACCACAAATTGCTGAGAAAATCTATGCTGATTCATAAGCAAAATGTGTTATATAACACTGATTCAGGTATCCCCTTCCCCATTATAACACAATATAACAAAATTTCTACCCCTTCCCCACCCGTCGTGTGTTATATGTGAATGGCCCCGGTGAAGTTGCAGCTGCTAACCCTCTGTCTGTCCCGTGTTCTGACGTCTGTGTGTCCCGCGGCCAAGCCTGAGTCTTGCTGTGTGGTCCTGCCTAACCAGAAATCAGTGCATGTTTGTCACCCTGTGAAACTATCAACAGCAGGACTGAACCTGTGTGTAGTAGTATTAATGGGCTGCGTGGTGGCACAAGTTGTTTACATTGCAGTTCCCCTGTCACTAAGCAGTATAGTGTGGTACCAACGGACGGTGACATACTGTGGGTGGGAACGTAACTAGAGTATGTCTACAGTGCCTCAAAGTATTACAGTGCAGAGTCTGTGAGATGAACATCCTGCCTAGCTGTCTTTAGCAGTCTGCCATCCTCTATGTCTTCGAACTCATATCGCTTAACAATCTCAGCGCTTGCCACATAATTTTTAGCCAGTAGTGCATGACTGGTATTTGTCTACTAATTACTGTTAGTCAGTACTGGTGGGCTGTGAGTTATCCAGCTCAAATATGCATTTTTTTGCTCAGACTTAGGTAACAGAATTTGTCACATTACTGTGAATTTGCTAATTTTTTTAACAACATTAGCACCAGCAGAAACCAAGCCTGGTGACTGCAGCATTGCTTGTGCGAGCAAAAATGAAAATTTGAGATCACTCAGAATATTAATGGACTGTTTGGTAAGAATATCGATGTACTGTTTTCTTGTACCAAAATGTCATTACTTTCAGAGCAATCATTGTCACAGACTGAGACGGAACAGTGCAAAGACTGACTAATCTGACCAGTCTGATAAAACTTTCATTTTTTGCTTTATTCTGTTTGCCGTCTTTCTGACCAGTGATGAATGCGTGTTTTTAATTGGAGAGGTATAAAACAGGCAGTTAATGCTATCATTATGTAGTGCTATTGCTAACTGTTCTGTAACAGTTTGTGCTTGTTATTTTCTGCATGGTAACATGGCTGTCATTCGTGGATTCACAGTAGTTGTTGGTAACTTGCTGTTGCCTACATGATGAGAGTTTGTTTCATTACGCTGCTGTATTCATCTGTACCTGGCTGTGTGGTGTTTCGTGCATGCACTAGATGTGACCACTCCTACTTTTCCACTAACTCCAGTGACGCCATATGACAACGCAGGTAGATGCATCAACACTCATTGCTGCTGCTGCTGCTGCAGTTGATATTAGCAGACTGTGTCTGGTGATGTTTCCGTGAGGTCTTCACGCTGATCTCTAATATTCTTTCTCACAGCTCTATATTTCCTGTTTGATCACACTGTGTGAATACTGTTTAACTGTGCTGTCATTAAGTGCCTTCAGTGCTTTGACGCTGTTGGTTGGGTGGCAGGAAGGGCATCCGGCCTGTAAAAAACTGAGTGGTGGGTGCTGGCATGGTTATCTGTGTGGAGCGAGGTGCAGACTTGCATGTGGCCCAGCTGATGCCACTGCCACTCATTGTCTCTTGCTTCAGTAAAATCCAGATTGGTTTTACCTTTCTGATACCGGCTCACCTGGGTAGTCCCGGAAAAGGGCTGTTAAACGGGTGTGTGTGTGTGTGTGCTGTCATTAAATTTGCAAATGTGTGCATGTAATTTTCAGAAAGCAAGTAACGTAATGAGATGGCGCCTGCTGCACTGATGTAAGATGATACGGCACACAGCGAGCCAGCTGACATGCAGTATGTCTGATAGAAAGACCTTGCCGTTCTGAGACCACATCCGCTCGTCCTCTGTAAACTGGACTGAAAGACTGATGCAGTCGAGACCAGAGACATTGGACTCAGTGAGACGACAACACTGGTTGTGCTGGTGTGTGATTGGCAGGTCGTCGGTTGGTGTCCAGCCAATCAGTGCCGTCGCAGCTGTCACGTGTGGACCAGGTGCTTGAGGCTCAGACCACGATGCAGAGATCATACCAGCAGCCGCAGCAGCAGCAGCCGATGCAGCGTCTGACGCCGGTGAACACTGGCCCCCTGTCCACCAGTACACTCATCAGAGAACCCGGTCAGTAGTCATTTGTTGACACTGCCCGCAGCCAAGTAGACATCATCTGAGGTATGGTGGTTGTCCGGAGGTAAAGCGGGAATATTATCAGAACTAGTGCGTGCTGTGTTTGTGTACGACAGTTGTGCATGGTATGCACACAAATATGAGCGGTTCTTAAATTTATGTCCAGTTACAATGAGTGTAGACGGGCTCAGGTGAATCCTCTGGGGTTAGATTAGGCCTAGTGTTTGTGTGTTTTTAAAGTTTAGTTTGTATTTTGTGTGTTTTTTGTTTAGCATAAGTTTCTCGTAACTTTTTCGTTAGGAAGTTTTGAAGCTCAGTGTTCTTGCGATTTTATCCTCGGATCTTTGTAATACAATACAATACAATACAAAATTTGTAAAGTGCCAGCGCTTAGTTTGTCCTGAGATCAGCTTAGGACCTTTCTGGTTTGTAGAGTTGTTGTTGCAGTGGATGTTGTTTAGTAGTGATGGTTGTAGAGAGTGTGTGAAGCAGGGAGGTATGGGTTTGTCCACGTTTTGTGTGCAGGTGGGTACCGAGAGTCGACTCCAGTGCTCGGCAGAAGCACGACTCTGCCGCTAGCCGCGCAGGTCCAGCCGGCGTCGATGTACACTTTGCCGACGACCGATAATGCGCAGACGCTGACGAGTGTAACCAGGACCTCGACGACCAGGCAGCAGTATGTGACCACCGAGTCACAGCATCAGCAGCAGCAGCGTCAACAGCAGCTGGAGCGGGAGTACGAGGAGCAGCGGCGTGAACAGGCGGCGAGACAGCAGGAGCTGGAGCGAGAGAGAGCCGAGCTGAGACAGAGACAGACGCAGCTGGAGATACAGCAGGAGGACATGACGAGACAGAGGGCGGTACTGGACGAACAGCAGCGAGACAGGCAGCGAGAGATAGAGAGACAGGCCGAGATACAGCGACAGACGGAGTGGGAGTTCCAGCAGAGGCAGCAGGAGATACAGAGACAGGCAGAAATACAGAGACAGGAGGAGATACGGAGACAGGAGGAGATACAGAGACAAGAGGAGATACGGAGACAGGAGGAGATACAGAGACAGATAGAGATTCAGAGACAACAGGAGTTACAGAGACAGATGGAGATACAGAGACAGCAGGAAATCCAGAGGCAGGAAGAGATTCGGAAGCAGCAGGAGTTACAGAGACAGCAAGAGATGCAGCGACAGGCGGAGATACAGAGGCAGCAGCAGGAGATAGAGATTCGGCAGCGCCAGGAGCTAGTTCAGCGCCAGGAGTACGAGCGTGAGCAGCAGCAGATGGAGCAGGCGGCAGAGTTGCGGAGACAGGAGGCCGAGATAGAGAGACAGAGACAGGAGATAGCTAGACAGCAGAGGATGTTGGACCAACAACAACTCACCTTCCAGCGACAACAACAACAACAGGTACAGTGGTGGTCCGATTTTCATCAGAACCAGACTAGTGACTATGAGTATCGCATGCTTAGAGTGCAAAGATGCGGCCTATTGTTACAGACGTTTCGTGATCTGTGTGTGTGTCTGTTGGAGATAGCCACGAGCTGAGCTAAAATGACAATCATTCGAGGTGATGTTTTGGGGGTGTGGACTCAGGTGGGCCCAAGGAACCTCATATTAGGTAGAGGTCCGGATCTCCACAGGGGAAGAGGTGTATTAGGTATGGGTCCGGGGAAGGTGGCAGCAATGATGCAGCCTTTCGCTGCTAGTACTGCGGCAGTTTGCTCATCAGGTCGACAGGATGTTCTGTGGTCATTGTTATAAATTGCCAACATTACTGTAGACTGGACGTAGGTAAGTATTTCCATGTGTGGGGTCGCTGTAAGGGTCACCCGGGTAGTCCCGGAAAAAGAGGCATTAAACGGGTGTGTGTGTTTGTGGGTCGCTGTAAGGGCTAAATTTTCACGTCGGATCCGTGTCCTCGCCATTGTCCATAACGCATCTGCCTGTATTGATGTATGTTTTGACGGTAAATGTTGCTGTGATATTGAACGGCAGCCACAACAACAGATAGTGGAGCAGAGGCAGTACGTGGTGCGGGAGGAGCGCTCATCCACACAGCAGCAGCAGCAGCAGCCGCAGCAGCCGGTGGTGAACAGTGAGTCGGTTCGAGTGGTGAGTGTGATGCCTCAGCGGACTGGCTCACACGGCGGCTTCACTAGCACCGCCGGGGAGTCGTCGATGCTGCAGAACGGTGGACTGGTGAGCCAGAGCCAGCAGCAGCGAGTGTATCAGACAGAACAGCGCACGTGGACGGGCGGCAGTCAGGCAGCAGCGGTCACTGGTCGGCTGCTGAGTGGTCAAGATCACACACTGGGTGGTCAGCAGTCACTGGTCGGCGGCCGGTCACTGTCCGTGGACACGTCGACACAACACAGCATGGCGTAAGTCACGAGTCCACGATCATCATCATTGTTATTATTGTTATTTTTTAAGCCCACCAGCACAAAGCCGCAGGCAGGAAAACTAGGCTATTATTATTATTAAGGGCATTTATATAGCGCAAGTTCACAAGGGCCACAAATGCTCTATGTCGGCAGAGATGACAGTATGGTTACATAACTGTCTATGTCTCTATAGCTATCTACATAACTAATTGTCAAGACAGTTAAACAGAAATGTCTTCAGCTGTCTTCTGAAAGTCTCCTCAGTGACGTCCCTTGATTGCAGTGCCACTGGTAAACTGTTCCACGCGACTGGTTCACTGACAGCAAAACTCCTGTCACCGTAGTGTCATTAGTGTCAAGTCAGTAACTAACTACACTGTGTCCCCCAGAAAAGTGTGGGATTTCCCGAGGTAAAGCGGCTACGCCCGACAGGTGAGGTGGACAAATCTGTAAGATTTTCATGTCACACTTTCTCCGGATGTAACGTACCGAAAGTCATTAAAAGCGGGGTTAATTTTTGACCCAGTTATTCAAAAAATAAAAAAAGGTGGGTGTTTTATGAGGGACACAGTGTAAGTGTTGTTGTATCAGTATCAGTCAGTCAGTCTGTTGACGTGTGGCAGCCTGAAGGCTGTATTGCACTGTCACACAAACACAGGATCATCACGCTGTAAATATTTGTTTGAACAATAGCAAATAAAAGACTTGTTTGAACCTGCTGGTTCTTGAGTGTGGCAGTTTGTCGGCAGATTGCAGTCGATCAGTGACGGACTGGTCTCTTGCAGTAGGTAATAATAATAATAATAATAATCATAATAAACATGTTTGTATAGTGCCAGAAGATCGTAACTTCAGAGGCACTGTAAGCAATGTTTGGACTTGTTTGCAGTCTGAGCAGACAGTTTGTAATGAAACTTTGGTCGCCTTAGTTAAGCAGTATCTTCAGCACTGTGCAGTGGTCAGCATGATCAAACGCCTTGGTGTGCATGACAGTGTTGGTATACGTCATCTCCGCTCATCTAACTACAGAACAGTTGCTGTTCCATGCACACGTACCACTCTCGGCGACAGCTACGGACAGTTTAGGCAACATCTGAAAACACATTTATTCAGGGCCTCGAAATCACAGTGCATTGTGACTCTTGATAAAAAAGGTAAAGGTAAAGCCCATACTCGATTACCGAGCGTAGGGTTCCGGAGCTAATCCCGGTTCTTGGTAGTCAGCCTGCAGGTGACGTGAGTCATAAACCCGGCGGTAGGCTGCCATTACTTTCCGCCAGGCCTGCAGTTACTCCTGCATTGCAACCCTTAAGAGGGCTGCTACCAATTTTGCTGCTTGGTGAACAGAGGCACAATGGGTGTGAACAGTTTGCCTAAGACTGTTACCTGACAGCGTCGCGACTGCGATTTGAACCCGGGCCC
>Ga0126334_10000654_pt1 | contig 10250 bp, 6 predicted proteins | sample InaspJWI49metaG_FD_94491 | JGI IMG/M metagenome (GOLD analysis project Ga0126334, IMG submission 94491) | Marine gutless worms symbiont microbial communities from Oahu, Hawaii - Inanidrilus sp. 2 OAHU.JWI-49 metaG | ecosystem: Host-associated > Annelida > Digestive system > Unclassified | place...
CTTTAACATATTGCAACTCTGTTGAATGTTGTAGGCCTATCCAGTTCCTGTAGGCACACTTGTACAGCTGTATACATTTTTAATTCACACATGATAAATTTCTTGTGTTATCGGTATCATTTAGAATGAGAAGTGTGGGACGTGGGTGCCGTGCCGGTTTGTCAGGCAAGCGCGCGAAAAGGTTTGAGGATGGCTACGACCCTAGGGCCTGGTGGACCCCACAGACAAAGCCACTGCATGGCAAGGAGGTCGCAGGGCGTATAGCCCCCTAAGGCTAGGGGTATATTTAACAAATAAACTTAGATTTGTTGCGTCGAAATTGAATAGGCCTAAATTTCTGTGCAACCAACTTAAAAGTGCCGATGCGCCTTCTGCGTGTGTTGGTGCAGCAGTACCTCACCTCAGTCCACCCCGTGGCAGCACCCCCGACAGCCTTATAGACCTTGACCTCCAAAATCGTTTGAAGGTCAGCGCAATTTTCATAACGCGACGAGCCTGCAAGATATCTGCATAAATTCTGAACAATAAGCAAGTTTCAAAAAGGTCGCAAACCCTATAGTCAAAATGAAACTTGAAACTAGAAAGCGAGCCGGTTGGAGAATGCTTTTGTCTGAGCACGCACAGACGGACGGACAACTAGGAAACATAATGCCTCTGGCCTCATCTATTGGATGGGCGGATGCGTAAAAAATGGTTCTGCGAGACAATTAACAATGTAGTTTATACACGTAAACATAAAGGCATACAGCTGAAATTTCGCGCTCGATATGCAGCTCGGTAAACTAAAAACATCACACGGTGGCAGACGTCAATCACGTGCTGTATACAGGCCTAGGCCTACGATTTGCAGTGGGAAATGCAGGCTGGGTCACTCGGCGATTGTGTAGCCGCCTAGCTGCAACAAGATACGACAATATATGAAGGCGTATGAATGCAACTGCGCCGCCAGGCAGGTGAGCCAGGTGAGATGATTGGCTATACCGTGCACACGATGTATACACAGCAATACGGCCAGCCTGTCGGCAAGTTAGCGAGTGACGTCCGTTTACATGCATCGTGCAATATTAGGCTAATTCCCAACAAAATATCGTTGTCATGCGATCGGTCGTGTTCTTCTGTCCGTTCATCTGTTTCCACTTTATCTTTTGAACCAACTGACCTTCGAGTTTTCGATCTTGGGGTTATGGATCATTAATAATTATAACTTGCCGTGGATTGAAAGTCAAGGTCATAGGTCAATGGAAACTATGTGTATCCATTGTAGCGTCCTATCAGTATAGATTCATGGTTGCAGTAGAAGGTTTCCACCGTGACGTCATCATCTGCGAGCTAGCGCGGCGAAGCATACGGCGTGGCGCGGCCAAGGCCAGCGACAGCGGCGGAGTCCCTATCGGTCTGACCTCGATCCATCCTCCATCCTCCATCGAGGCTAGTCTTTCCACTTCTGAGAGACAACGACTGCTACTGACCGTATGACCACAACTGCTTTATGCAATGTTGTCTAGGTATTGATTTTCTTTTTGATTTTTTTTGCTACATAGCATTATTTCCATAGTGAGCACACACAATAAGTTATTACAAGAATTGTTTTCATTTTCAGTGCTAATTGTATTATTTTGAATTTTCTGACGGATAAATCACACTCTCATACAAAAATCAGTCAATCAATCAATCAGCTTCAGTAAACAAGATATTCTGTTCCAGGCATGAATAGACCTCATAAGACGGAACGGAAAGAATGCAATGGCTGATGGGTCCCGTGTACTGACGGCGGATAAATTGCAGCGTAGTAACAGCGCTGTCACACCGTGCACGAGTTCGTGCGCTGCGTGACTGCGTATCAGCGTAGTTGTCATGACTGATACTCTGTAATAATTGTGTATGTGTTAAGACGAGATTCTCGTTCGCACGAGCGTCCTCCCGGCTCAGACCAGATCGATCGGACTGAACAGCAAGCGAGCGAGAGTGACTGATACACTCAGCCGATATATTACGTAAACGGGAAATCCTCCCGACGTCTCGCCTGTACGCCTGCTGCTGAGCGTAACAACTGCAGTTCCGTTGGCGCTTTCTGTCCCGCCGAGTGTGTTTTTCTAGCCAGCGATTCCGAGCGACTTGGGCGTCATGATTCTGTGCACGCTTTCGACTGGATCTCATCGATTCGCTGATCGTTACCTCTGCTTCGATCGCCGGACGTCGCCTCACGTTCCGTTACTGACTACAAAATCACTTGGTAAGATGTGCTCGTATGCGACACGGCAATGAAAAGCGGCGTTGTAACGAAATAGACAAGCCTGATGAATACTTTTCCGACTGGACTGTGTACCGCCCGAGCAACACAGCACTGCAGCGCGTGTAGGGTGATGCTTACGGAAGAACGGGTGCCGGCGTGCTGCTTTGCTGCAATGGAGAAGAGACGCCGATGACAGCAGGTGCGTGAGAAAGTGTGCCACATCTCAGAGGAGCGGCGGCGGGCGGTGGCATGGCCAGGATGCGCGGCCTGTGCGGAGGTCTGTTCGACAGCGATCGATGGTGGATCTTCTCTTTCTGCTTGTCGCGGCCGGGGACAGCGCACACTGACAGGTATGAACGCAGTGGCTAGCGTCCCTAACGGGGAGGGGAGAGGGGGCAGTTGCCCCCAGGCGCAGCAAGGGAGGGGGCAAACGGCCTCATCAAAGTTTTTTTATAACTAATCATCGCAAAAGACAGTTTGATAAACGAACCATTATGTAGCACAGCAACAAAAGTGCTATTTTGGTTGCCAACTTGTTTAGGCATTAATTATTGCATTGCATGGCATTTTACTTCTATGCCACGTGCGCCCCTCCCTCTTAAAAAATCCGGGGCGCATAGAAGCAATAAAATGCCCCCTCCCCAAATTATAAAATTGGGGGCACATTTCATTGCTTCTGCCCGGACGCTAAAAACCCTAGTTACGCCCCTGTAAGAAGTCGCTGATGCAGCAGCCCCTGTCTCGGTCTATTCTGCCCGTTGAATGTTTTGACTGCTGTGAAGTTTAATGTATCGTTGATCATAATAGGGAACGAAAGTGTGCGAAAATTACAGTAAATAACACAATAATTTTTTTAAAACTGCAATCAGCATTTTGTTAATTTCAAACCGTAATAGTTTCTGAGTGCTGTTTTATAAAATTGCTTCCGTATATTTTATTTGAAAAATATATTTATATTTTAGCATTGGAAATGGCCAGCCCAAGGAACCGAGGGATATATAATCTATTTGTCATCGTACAAATTTTCAAGTATTTACCTAGTATATATACTATAGTCAGAGCTATTAAATACGACTAAGTGCTGTAATATAGTAAAAAGGTAAAGGTAGCCCGTACTCGATTACCGAGCGTAGAGTTCAGGAGCTGATCCCGGTTCTTGGCAGTTAGCCTGAAGGTGATGTGAGTCATAAACCTAGCGGTAGGCTGCCATTACTTTCCGCCAGGCCTGCAGTTACCCCCGCAACCCTTAAGAGGGCTGCTACCAGTTTTGCTGCTTGTTGAACAGAGGAACGATGGGTGTGAACAGTTTGCCTAAGACTGTTACCCGACAGCGTCGCGGCTGCGATTTGAACCCAGGCCCTTCTGCGCCTGGGTCCAGCACACTAACCACTCGGCTACCGAGCCACCCAGTAATATAGTAGATGACAGCATATTCCGTTAGTTGTGAATTTGTTGATTAGTTGTGATATTTCTTTGACGAAGTGCCGGTGTAATAGGCCAGCAGCTACACTGCTGGGAAAGTCAACAGTGGTCACTAAACGCAACGCACCGTCTTTCCGAATTGGCAGAGTAATCCAATTACTGCAAATGGGCGGTTGTGGTATCAGACTGTCAATAAGCTAATCGCTACCGGCGGTCATTGTATGATCACCGTTATGTGTTTGTGCCATACACACCCGCTGTTATCTTTCGAATATTTTAGAGGCACTGCACTTATTTTGCATCATATAGGAGTATTCTGTCTCAAGTGTCCAATGTATATGCCTACATTAATTAATTTTTGTGCAACCTTTTCCGCCATTAACAACGCCGCATGAAAGAAGATTCCTTCTGCTAGAGATTTTTAACGAAGTATTTTACGATTGGCTGAAGTACCAGCATGACTGATTATGCAACTAAATTTTGTGCAAAAATCATAATGACAGCTTTCTACGGTAATGGTAGCATATGGAAACATCGCAGCTGCCGCAAAGATCAATCCATCGCATTCGTCAGGTGGCACCCCATCTAGTATACACTGTGCCGACGTATTGCAGCCTACACACCCAAACGACATCACTGTTGTTACCATCCCACATTGGGTAGAAGGCTGAGTCAACCTGTAAGTGTGCAGTTGCACTGTGTACTCAGTCCGCAACTCCGCATTGCCTGTATTTAAGTGACGTTCGATATTGCGACCTCTCAGTCGGACCACTGCAACCCGCGACCTTGTGATAGCGTCGCGTGCGTCGCTTTCCGTCCATTCGCATGGACAAGGTAATGGTAGACAGCAGACTTCTCCCACGGTGGGCAGTTTGCTGCCGTTGTATACGATCATTACGATGTCAAAGTCACAGTAGCGCCCACGGCGAAAACGTTGGAAATTTATGACTGCTTACTGCAGCACGATGCCGACGTCAATCCCAATGCCATGCGCCACATGACCTATTATCCACAAAACCGGAAATACATAACGTACTGCATTATCGTCTGAGAAGGACTGAGACACTACCACAGTGAACATGTACACGAAATTTTGTAAAGTTCAGTCGTTTAGTTTTCGAGATACATGAGCGGACATACATACAGACAGTCAGACATGCTGATCGCAATAGTTCAAAACCATGCCAGGGCGAAGCGACGTAATAAGTCGTAGTTGAGCTCTCGGATAATGCTAGGCGTTTCGTCACTAAAACACATGTATAATTAACTAACGTATTGCATAATTCTGGTTCTTCAGTGTGTCATGTATGTGCTTCTCATGTCCGTCTGTCTGTGTTTGTGTGTTTGTGTGTTCTTTTTATTATGTTAGTAGTTTTATAGTCTATGGACCCATGTGGTCTGATTCGAATAAATGATGATTATGATGATGATGATGGGACTCAGAGAGATGTTGTCTTGCGTCTGGTTTCTAGCGATGAAGACTACTGCTGTGACAAGACGGCTCTTAGCCGCACTTTCCGGTCAGCCGACGCAGCCGACGACGCCGCAGCTGATGCCGTCTCCCTCGGCACGACGACGTCGACGTTACCGGCTTCCGGTAGCGACGAGACGTTGTCACGTGACCTGGGCGTCTCGACCAATCACGTCGCGGCTTCGTCGCCTGATGTCGACGACGCTCGGCGCGACCTGCCGTTCGTCAGCCGGGCCGAGGTGGGCGGCGTCGGACCGCCGTGGCTACTGGGCAGCACGGCGGGCACCTTGCTACCCGGCGACGGACTCACATCGCTGCAGTTCGGAGCGTCCAGCTTGCTGGCGCTTGTCTACGAACGACAGTCGAGCGCCGCTGCCGCTGGTACTGCAGGCCAGCGGACAGCCGTTCCATCGTCGTCGACGTCGATAAGTCCTCGGTCGTCATCCGCCACGACTGCGGCCACTGTCGCTCCCGTGCAGTCTCCCGTCTGGGTAAACGTCCACCGTCAGACCGACGACACGCCGGCGACGAGCGATAGCGTGGTGGAGAACCACCACCGGACTGAGCGACGATCTTACGTCGACGAAGCGAAGCCGGTGCACGACCACCAGCAGTCGAACAGCGCGTCAGAGTCTGCACCTGGTGGCTGTACTTCCGCCATCGCGCCGACGATCGACGTCGAAGACTGGCCGACCGACGCTGCGCTGCTGCCCGACGACGAGCAAGTCGAACGTCAGAGTTCGTCGTGCGACAACGTCGACGGACTGCCGGCCAGCTCGACGCCAGCGGCCCAGCCGCACGTCGAGGATTATCTGCTGCGAAATTCCGACGACACGCGACGCGCGCAGACGAACGATCACGACCACGAAGTTTTGCGACTGGAGACCGAGGTGAACGGACACGCAGCGCGAGACGAGACGACGGCGGACGTGTCTCATGCGTTGGTTGATAGCGACGAAGACTACTGCGACGACAAGACGGCTCTCAGCTGCACGGTCCGGCCGTCCGAGGACGACGCCGACGCCAGCCACCCACCAACGTCGACGTTACCGGCTTCCGGCGGCGACGAGACGCTGTCAGGTGACCCGGCCGTCTCGACCAATCACGTACGGGATAGTAACGCGCGTCGAACTGTTGACGTAAGTCCGTCGGTTAACGATCGCTTGCCGGTCGAGTTCGTACCGACTGACGACATGGTAGCGCCGGATGATGCCAGACTGGATGAGACGTCGACGTCGTCGGAACGCTCTGAGAACGTCGATCGTTGCTACATCAACGGACACCTGCCGTCGACCGTCGCCGACGACGTCGTCGACGACCCATGGCGCGACTGTCGAGACTTCTCCTCGCACGACGCTGCGTCGGCGGCAATTACTGTTTCCGGTAGTGACGTCGCTGACTTCGTGGACGTGGAGGCGGAGTGTCGGCGCGTCGCGGAGCGGATGTCGGTGGCGTGGCGCGACACTGAGCGACATAGCGACGACGACGACGACGACGACGACGACGTGGTTCATCGTCAGCTGCATCAAGTCGACGCTGACATCGAGACTGCGACGTCGCCGACGCTCACCGCCTCACTCAATCACGTACGTTTACCTCCAGCGCAATTGAGCGATGTATCAAGACCCTAGTCATGCCTTCAGCTTAAGCAGCCCATTACAGGCCATTCAGCGCTGAGGCCGTTGTGAATTCAACCCCCTGCAGTAGGGCCTACGCGTTTGCCCGATGCATCCAAGGTTACTAAAAGCTCACGAGGCTTTTGCAAACTGTAAGTAAATGTCGGCAGCCGTTCATTACGTTTGCAGTTGCTGCTTCTACCGTAGAATGAGCTGCCGCCTGATTAGCCCGACCTTATCTACTGGTCACTCTGTCAGTAGCGGACTGATGGTTCTTGCAACGCAGAACACTTAAAAAATTTCGACTGACTAACTGTCTGATTGATTGACTGATTGAATGATCTGATTGCTTGAAAGTACTCGCTTCTGATATAACCCATTGTGCAGGTATGCTCACTGGCTCGCGGTGAGCACTGAGTGAAAACTGTGCACGCGTTCAGTCGCGCTTCACGCGAGAGAGTTCGGCCACAGTTTGTGAAAGCTTACACAATCAGCGCACTGTTCGCTTGCAGAACGAATTCGTGACGATGACTGTTTTATACCAAGGCGCTAAGCGCCACTGATATGAATTTGAGGCGCTGTGCCTAGCATCGTGTGAATTTTGATGGCTGTTTGATGACTGAAAAATGAACAAAAGTAAGTAAGTTAGTAACACGGACATAGCAGTTCGCTAAGTCGCCACACCGCTACGAGAACTCATGTGCCGTAATTACGAGATCACATGTTACCTGCCATCGGCAGAGATGACATTCCAGCCTTTACTCCAATGAAGCTGGTACTCGATGCGATGCTGAGTTGACCTAGTTTGCTGGTTACATACCAAGATGGTACACCCACCTAAAAACGATCATCCGTCCAAGTACTAACCGGGCCCAACGTAGGGTAACTTCGTTCATGCGCCGAACGACGATAACCACATACGCCTCGCCGCCAACCACAAAAGTATTACAGTCTTACTTTAATACTCTGCTGGCATCAGAAAGCCTGCATGCAAAGCGCGCAGTAATGTTGAGGTGATGAGGTCGATCATTTACAATGCTGCTGATTGTAGTGTTGTCTCAGCAACTAGCGTATTACGTGCAGTTGATTTCGCTGTTGTAGGATATCTACGACTACGCGGAGGATTTCTTGGACTGCGATGAATGGATGGAGGATGACCTGATGTTGACATCAGCCTCTGCAGCAGCATCCAGCCATGACGGTCTCAAGTCTCCTCCACCCTACTCACTCCAGTCCACACTCACCGACTTCGGTAATCGCACCGCCTGCTGCCTCATACAGCTATGTTACCTACTGATTACTCGGCTGCATCGCATGCACGCAGTGCGTAGATGCGGCATATTGCTACACACGTAGCGTGGTCGGTGTCTGTGTGTGTGTCTGAATGTTGGGCACAACCGTGAGCTTCACAAAAACGGCCGAACCGATCGAGTAGCCGTTTGGGGTGTGAACTTGCGTGGGTTCAAGGTGGGGGTCCGGATCCCCAGGGGAAGGTGCAACTTTGCTTGTTACATATGGCTATGTATGGCTCGGTCGCTCACTGGCGGCGTTGCGATATGTAATGTACTTCTTTGTATCGGCCCTGGCACAACAGGGCCAATACGTACGCTGGCTGCGGGCTGGGTTTTCCTCGCCGCAGTACCCACGCCTCGCGTCTGTTACTGCCACATTAACCACGAGAGAGACTAGATGGACAACACAGCGACGCTATACACTCTCTGCTATTCGAACGCGGCCAGCTTAATAAAATCTCTATAGCGCCATGACACGGTGTTTACACTTTACAACCGGTTGTACAACCGGTTGGGTGAACTATGCAAATGAGCCCAGCCAAGCGGCGCTTGAGCGGTCCAGCCAGGACGCTTATGACGCGCAGCAAGGCGGCTGTGTAGACAGTAGACCACGTGGCGCGTTTGACAGAAATTGTAAAAAAAGAATACCTACTTACTTATTTTTTACCCTCGGTAGCATATGTTCCTGGTGTCGTTTGTGTGTGTAGGCTGCAATACGTCGGCACAGTGTATACTAGATGGGGTGCCATCTGACGAATGCGATGGATTAATCTTTGCGGCAGCTGCGATGCTTCCATATGCTACCATTACCGTAGCAAGCTGTCATTATGATTTTTGCACAAAATTTAGTTGCATAATCAGTCATGCTGGTACTTCAGCCAATCGTAAAATACTTCGTCAAAAATCTCTAGCAGAAGGAATCTCCTTTAATGCGGCGTTGTTAATGGCGGAAAAAGTTGCACAAAAATTAGATCGTTCACAAAACTGTAGAAAACTCTACTCTTCTCTGTTTATTTATATATGAATATTCCAGACGTTGAACCGCATACAACCAACTGCAAGTTGTCAACGGACAATGAAGGTGCTGTATGTATGCCGGCGTGTCGTTGCGGCTGTCGCTGTCGCGTGCAGACATGTCAGCGGACGGTATCCTGCAGCCGGCGATGTCACTCGCCAGCTACGAGCTGTGCCCGCCGAGCGCCATTCCTCGGTCACGTGACGCCGTCGAGCCGCTCATCGCGGCCGCCGTCGACGTGTTCTGGCAGTGTCGACGTTACGGCGAGCCGTGGGACGACGTGGCGCCGCCGCAGTCCTACCTCGACGCCGACGAGGCCGGCGAGACGGACGTGGGCGCGCTGAGCAGGCGTGTTCACCGGCGCCTCGTCTTCGACCTCGTCGCCGAGATCCTCCGCGACGCCTTCGACGACGACGCCCCGCCGCCGCCTCCACCGCCGTGGCCGCCGCGACGTCGCCCGCCGCCGCGCCGACCGCGCCGCTTCGCCGTCGCTCGCCCGCCGCCGACGACCGTGGACGGCGCCCGGTCGGTGGTGGAGCGGCACGCGCTGGCGTGCCTCGGCGTCGACGAGGAGCCGGCGGCGGCGGCGGCGAGGAAGCGCGGGGTGGACCGGCGGCTGCGCGACGACGCCGTGGACCGGATGCTGGTTGAGGAGCTGAGCGTCGAGGAGCCGGGCTGGGTGGACTACGACGACGACGTGACGACGCGCAAGCTTCAGCTGGCTGACTGGCTGAGTGACGCCCTGGTCGGCGACACGGCGCACGCCGTCGAGCAGGCCGCGCGCCGCCGCCGACACGCACTCGCGCCGCCCCTCGACAGCCTCGTCTGACGTCACGAGCAGGTGCCCCGGTCAAGGCCGTAACTAGGGGGTGTTTTGGGTGTTTGAACACCCCCGAAATTTCAGGGAAAAATTAGACACACAAAAACAGATCTATACTATTAGTCACTAAATTCGCACGTGGAGTCGAACCAGCGGTGTCTCGTTTTGTAGTAAAGACTGTTTTTATGCCTTCTACAAGCTTGGAAATGCACCAAAATCGGTTTCGGCCGGGCTTCGCGGACCCCACTGGGGAAGCTTACAGCGCTCCCTCAGACCCCTAGCTGGTGGGAAGGGGGCTCGCCGCGTCCTCCCCAAGAACCCTACCCCCTCCTCGGCCCTTCGGGCTTCGGCCATACAGGCTATGCTGTGTCGTCCCCCAAC